>Ga0209060_10000100_pt1 | contig 233298 bp, 198 predicted proteins | sample Coa_R1_8_FD_187155 | JGI IMG/M metagenome (GOLD analysis project Ga0209060, IMG submission 187155) | Surface soil microbial communities from Centralia Pennsylvania, which are recovering from an underground coalmine fire - Coalmine... | ecosystem: Environmental > Terrestrial > Soil >...
GAAAGGTGGATTCTCGTATCGGTTAAAGAAAGAATATGGCTACCTGGGAGAGGTCTGGCAGCGCGGCTTCTCGGAGGTCCGCGTCGAAGATCGGCGGAGCTTCTTGAGACACAAGGAATACATCGCTACGAATCCCGTAAAGGCGGCCCTGGCGGACTCGCCCGAAGCGTTTCCCTATTGCTTTACGTATCTGGCGAGCAAGAAAGGCGCAGGGGCTAAAGCCCCGGAGCAAGAAACAGCTTGCGGCACGGCTGAAGCCGTGCCCTGATACAAATCACTGCTGGCGGCACGGCTGAAGCCTGGCTGAAGCCGTGCCCTGGTACAAGACTGCGCTCCTTTTACGTGATCGACGGCACTATCGACAACTCACCGACAGCCCACTAGTGCGTCCGAGGCAAGCCTCGGACATGCCGCCGCACTCCAAGAGCAACTTTCGTCCCTATGCTACGATGAATTCGCATGGCTTCGGGCGCGCGCCACACCATTGGATACTTCGACGACGGCAGCGGTCACGGCGGCACGACGCGCTATCTGCTGGAATTGCTCACCGGCCTCGATCGCAGCATTTTCCACCCGGTCTACTACGGATTTCGTCCGGCCTGGTGGCATTCCAAACTGGTTGAGCGCAACGTCGAGATTGTTTTGCTCGAGCCCGACGCGCCGACAGTTCCATCGTCGCCACCGGCTCCGCCTGCCACGAATCCTGCCAAGCGAAAAAAGCCGCGTTTACCAAAAACCGTCGCTTGGTGGCTGGGACTGCGTCACGACATGAACGACCTCGTGCGCTTGATCGAGAAGCGCCCCGTCGATTTGTTCCACTCCAACAACGCCGGAGCCGAGCCTGCGCCGATCGCCGCGCGGCGCGCGGGAATTCCGCGGATTCTCGCGACGTGGCACGTGGAATCGGACTACGATTTCGGCAAGACCGCGTTTCGCTATCGATGGCTCGAGCGCCGCTGCATGAAATCGCTCGATCATGCCATAGCCCCCGCCGAGCACACCAAGCAGGATTGGATCCGCCGCTGCAGTCTTGGCGCGGCGTACGAAAAACGCGTCACCGTGATGCATTACGGCGTCAGCGAAGACCGCTTGGTGCGCCGTCGCTCGATGGCCGAGGCCCGCACCGCGATGGGCCTTCCGCAAGACGCATTGGTCGTGGGCAGCCTGGGGCGCTTAGAGCCCGCTAAGGGATACGAGTATCTGATCCAGGCGATTCCCGCGATTCTGGCGCGCGAGCCGCGCGCGTTGTTCGTGATTGGCGGCCGCGGATATTTGGAAGAAAGCTTGCGCCAGCGTGCGGCGGAAGCAGGTGTCGAGCACGCGCTGCGTTTTATCGGATTTCTGCCGGAGATTCGCGACTTGCTGGAATGCCTGGACCTTTATATACAGCCGTCGCTGTGCGAAGTCACGCCGATGAGTCTGCTCGAAGCGGGTGGAATGTGCGTGCCGCTGGCGGGCTCGGACGTCGGCGGCGTTTCTGAAATCATCCTGCACGATCGCAATGGATTGTTGTTTCCTCCGCGCGATCCCGAAAAAATTGCCGCGGCGACCATTGCATTGCTCGGCGACGCACCACGGCGTGCGGCTATGGGACAAGCGGCGCGCGAATGGGTGCGCGAATCGTTCAATCTACCGGCGATGATCGGCCGGACGCAGGCGTTGTATCAGGAACTTTTGCGCCGCTGACCCAACAGCGCGTCGCGAAACGATCCTTCGATGCCGAAGCGTTTCTTGATCGCGCGGATTGCCGCGGTGCGGTAGGTCATCCAGGCTATTTCTATTTCCTCGCGGCGATTCCAGTAGCCAGGATGAACCATGTCGAGGACGGGCCCGGCGAAGCGGCGAAGGTCGGCGCGCGACGCCAGGGTCTTTTCGCTGACGCAGAGAAATGTATTTTGGCGGCAATAGACGATGATCTCTTCGCGGTTCCAAATCTGCGGCCGGATGCAGTCGAGCATTTTGTATCCGCACTTCTCGAAGCGCTTCTCCCAGTAGCTGGGCCACTGCTCGTTGACGTGATGCGTGCCTTCCTGACCGGGGATCGCCGCCGAAAAAAGGACGTAGTCGCTCAGCGAAGTGAGCGAGGCCACGAAGTCGTCCGCGAATTCCGCGTCCAGATGCTCGGCGACTTCGAGAGAGACTGCGAGATCGAAGCGCCCTAGTTCGGGAAACGGCTGGGTGAGATCGTGGGCGATGAAGGTTTCCTTGGCGATTTGCAATCGCGCGCGGTCGACGTAGTCGCCGTCGAGGCCGACGATCCGGCTGACGCCTGCGTCCGCGAAGGCTCGGAGCCAAATGCCTTCGCCGCAACCGACGTCTACCACGCTCTTTGCCGGAACCAACTCCAAAACCAAGGGACAAAGCTTTTCCGCGGACACTCGCGTGAGGTTTTCGATCGTGCTGAAAAACTTTTTGGTGTATTCGTTGGTCGGAGCGGTGTCTTTCATCGGAGTCAATCTAGGCTACCACGCCGGACTCAATTTTAAGAGGCCGGTGCGGACATCACCTGCCGATACATCGCCTGAAATTGCGGGATCACGGCTTGTTCGGAGAAAACCTCGACGGCGCGCCGGCGGGCGAGCTTCGCAAGACGCTCGCGTTCGCTGCGTGTTTCAAGCGCGCGCAGTTGCGCCACAAGCGCGCCCGGCTGGCTGATGTCGCTCGGCTGTCCCGCGTCGCCCGCAACCCAGGCCAGCGTCGGCGAATTGTTGCAACATACGGGGATTCCGCAGGCCATCGCTTCCACCAGCGCGATGCCCAACATTTCGTGCAGCGATCCCAACACAAATACGTCAGCCGCTTGATACAAGCTCGCGATCTCCGCGCGCGGAACATCCACCAGCACGCGGCCGCGGTCGCCCAGCAACTCGCGGCTCAATGCTTCGATCTCCGGCGTTTCGGTTTCGCGTGCTCCCGCCATCACGAGGTACGAGGGCCGTCCATCGAGTTGCGGAAGCTGCGCCGTTTCGCGGATCAGGTAGTCGATGCGCTTGTGCGTTTTTTTGATCGCCGCGACGGTGAGAATCACGAATGCATCGCCCGGCAGATTCCATTGCGCACGCGCCCCTCCCTGATCGCCGGGCCGAAAGCGTTGGACGTCGATGAAATTGGGAATCGCAAAAACCTTTTGGCCGCGCGGGCGATGCCTTTCCCATTCTTCCAAGTACACCGGCGCAAGATGCTGCAAGGCGTCGTATCGAACCAACGTTTCCGTTGGTTCTTCCGTTCCGTGCGCCAGAATCACGCGGGGACGCGACAATCCCGCGCGATGAAGCCACGTCATCCACAGCGCCGCCATGGGATCCTGCAAATGCAGAATGTCGTAATCGCGGCCGATCGCTTGCCACAACGCGACCGTGTAGGCGAGTTGTTCGTAGTCGTAAGGATTGCTGAGTCCCACGCGCCACAACCCGGAGCTCCGCAGAAGCTTGGCCCACTCGATGGCGCGCGGATCGGAACGCGGCATGGTGTCGAGCACAACGGTGGATCGCGAATCGGAACGGCCGGTGGCCTTGAAGAGCACCGCGTGCTCGCCCGCGCACTGCAACGCCGCCGCGGACTCCTCGGCCCACGCTTCCACGCCGCGACGAATGTGGGAGAGTCCGCTGGCGCCGACCGCAATCTTCAAGTTAGTGGGCATCGGGATGGAATTAGCAGCAGGAATCAAACGAGTTTAGCACGCGGGTGCGGCGCTTCGCTGTGCTAGCATTTCACCATGGATCGCGCCGCGTCACTGCGATTGGATCAGGAGCTTCCCGCCGACGCGCTGGTCCTGGATGTCGGTGGCGGCGGCTCGCCGTATTTTCGCGCGGACTACGTTCTGGACTTCACGCCGTTTTCCGATGCCAAGCCCACGCTCGCCGGAAAACCCGCGCGATTCACGCAGAAAACCTGGATTCAGGCCGACATTTGCGAGCGACGGCCGTGGCCTATCGCGGACAAGTTTTTCGATTACGTGGTCTGCTCGCACACGCTGGAAGACATTCGCGATCCCATCTGGGTTTGTTCGGAGCTGAGCCGCGTCGCGAAAGCGGGATATGTGGAGACGCCGTCGCGAATCGTCGAACAAACCATCGGCGTGGAAAGTCCCAACTACGCGGGTTACACGCATCATCGTTGGTTGCTGAGTGAAAAAGACGGAGTGATCGAGTTCCGTTTAAAGGTGCATCGCCTCCACAGCCTCCCGGAAGCGATCGTGACCCGGCTCGACGGCCGCCGCGCGATCAATCCGAAGTACTCGATTTTCCAGTATGAGTGGCGCGACGAAGTGAAGGCGCGGGAAGTCATCGAATTCGATGAAGACGATATGGGCCGCGAGCTCGCCGACGTTGCCCGCGGCGCGCGCGCGCTGCCGGATTTGACCGTACCGGTATCGCCCAGATTCTCGCAAAGAATGCGGCGGTACGTTTATTTTCAGCGTCTGCGTTGGAGTCGTCCCTAAAATCAAGAAATCTGTCCGAAATGATCTCGGCCATCTCTAACATCGTGCGTTACTGGTGGCCTCCGCCTGTCGACATCGCGGCGATCGCCGAACGACTCAGCCGCTTTTACGCGGAGCGCTCCGATTATCACGCCATGACCGCGTCCGAGGATAGGGCGGATCATCCCCAGGTTCGTGCGCTCCTGGAAATGCTCGACCCCTCCTACTTCACCGTGGAGTTTGGATGCGGCGGCGGTGTGGTGCTCGACGCCGTTTCGCGGCGCGTCCGGCGCGCGCTGGGAATGGACGTCAGCCCGATCGCACTGCGCCGGGCAGCCACGCGATCGCCCAAAGCCGTGCTCGCCGGGGCCGACGCCGCGCGCGCTCCGCTGCGGGACGGTTGCGCCGATTTTTCCTATTGCTTTGAGATGCTCGAGCACGTTTGGGATCCCGAAGCTGTCATTCGCGAGATGATCCGCGTGGTTCGTCCCGGTGGCCGTGTTTTTTTTACCACGCCGAACGGATATTCGCTCGACCTGCATCTGAAATTGCGGGCGTCGGTTCGCTGGATCAATCTGGCGGCCGCGCGCGCCGTGCTGCATTCAGGCCGCGCTGGACGCATTTATCAAAACATCCCTCCGAACCTCGACGCCATGCCCGTCTATCCCGATTGCGACATGATTACGCGCATCCACCCGGCGGATTTGGCCGCCTTCGCGGAAAAGCACGGCTGCGAGACACTGCGCCTGGAAACATTCTTCTTCCAACAGCACAAGGCGCCGTCGGAGGCGGAACGCCAACGCTACGCGCAACTCGACCGGCATCCTTTTTATCGCTACTACGGCGATCACATTTTCTTTTTGGGGCGAAAGCGGTAGCCTACCGTTAGATCGAGCATGCCGATCCGCATCAGCGTCGTGATTCCGTGTTATAACGGCGAGCCGTATTTGGCGCAAGCGCTCGACAGCGTGTTGGCGCAGAGGTTGCCCGCGGCGGAAATCGTGCTGGTCGACGACGGATCCACCGACGCCACGCCGGAAATCGGGCGGCGCTATGCCGCGCAACACCCGCTCGTGGTCCGCTACATTCGCCAGGAAAAATCCGGTGTCGCCACCGCGCGCAACAACGCGGTGAACGCGGCGCAATCGGAGTGGATCGCGTTTCTCGACGCGGATGACTGGTGGAAGCCCGCTAAGTTGGAACGCCAAGCGGCCGTGGTTGCCGGATCGCCGGGGTGCGACTTGGTGTACACGCCGCTGGAATTGCATTATCCCGACGGCACAATCGAAAACGCGCGGAGCACGCCGCCCGAGGCGATCTGGCCGAACTTGCGTTATGGAAACTTGATCACGCCGTCAAGCGTGATGATGCGCCGCGACATGTTTATTGAAGGCGGCGGATTCAATCCGCGGATTCACGGCTCGGAGGATTGGGAATTGTTCGCGCGCTTGATCATTCGCCAGAAGATGCGTGTCGGATGGGTTCCCGAAACGCTCACCTGCTATCGCGAGACCAACACCAATTCCTCGAAACGCATCGACGGCATGTTGGAAGCGGATTTGCTTTCACTGCCCACGATGATTTCAGACCTCGACGGATTTCGCGCGTATTTGTGGGGACGCCGCATTCTCGCGGCGATCATGTTCCGCGCCGCGATGAATGCGCGGGGCGCCGGCGACCCGCGTGAACTTGGTTTCCTGGCGCGCTCCATCTCTTACTGGCCGCTGCTGTTGCCGGGCCGCGCGCGCTACGCGGCGTTTGTGCTCGCATTGTTCAAGCAGATGACGCGATAATCGGCAACGCCGACATTACTATGCGGAACGCCGGCGAATCGCGTCGCCGGCGCCGCGCAGATTCGCCAGTTTCATCTCGGAATACTTGCGTGACAGCAGCACGCCGTCCGCGCCGCCGCGAAACGCCGCGTCCACCGCGGCCGCGGTGCCCTCGGGCGTGGATTTCGAACTCGTCGCGGCGGTCGGGATATCGATGTCGATGCCCGGCCACAACAGCGTCTTCGTCCCCGCGAGACCCGCGCGCGCCCGCTTCGTTTCGCGATACACGTAGTCGGCGGAAAGCCCGGTCTTGGGGATTTGCGTGATACTGCCTTCCGCACCGTAGTCCATCACGCGATAGTGGAAATCGAGCAATTCTTGCGCCGGCACGTCACCGAACATCGTTTGCCCCACGCTCTTTACGTAGTTGGCCAGACGCTCGCCGCCGCAATTGTGATAGATCACGATTTTCAGGAAATCGGAATAGGGAGCGATGACCTGAAGATCCTGCTCGGCGCGATAAATGGGATTAAACGAATTATTGTGCCAAATATGCCAGCCGACTCCGGCCGAAGACTTCGCCGACTTCACGCGATCGTAAATGGCCCGATAGGTATCACGGAGGCTGTCGTGCCACATGTTCTCCCAAGCCAGCAGTTCCGGAAACTTCAGCAGCAAGCGCCACACCGCGACGTAATACCCGTCCACAGGCCGCTCCTTGCCCCGCGCGGCGCGAACAAATTTCTCCAATTCCAGGAAACCCTGTTTCGCGCGATCCACCGAAATGCCGTGTTCCTTCGCGCGCCGCTGGCAGAACTCGCAGAAACAAGTCGCGCGGCTGGGATCGAACGTGCCGTCATGCGACGCGCTCAACGAATTCGCCAGCGCGCCCTGGCGTTCCGATCCCCACATCACGCCGTCCACGTCATACGAGCGGACGTAATCTTCGCTCAAACCGAGCAGGAATCCGCGATAGTCGGGGTTGTTGAAGCACAACGTGGTGGCGCGATTGCCGTGCAGGTCGCGCTCCTGAAGTTTTTCGATATTCGGAATGTCGTTGCGAAAAACGTCCTCGTACCAACAGATGACCCGCATGCCTCGCTTACGCGCCGCGGGGATCACGCTTTCCAGCACATCGAAGTCGCCGTGATCGGGCGCGCGAAAATCCTTGAGCACGGTGTCCTTGTAATACTGCGGATGAATGCGCGTGTAGTTTCCGCCGTGATAGCCGGTGTCGTATTCCTGCTTGCCGTGATCGGGCAGCGGCTGGCCGGGAATCTGGCGTCCCGCGATGCCGCGGCCATACGTGAACGTCGCGATGAACAGCGTGTTGACGCCGCCGAGTCGCTCAAGGTTGTCGAGCACCGGCTCGACTCCTTCGTCGACAAAGGAAACGGCGCCGACCTGAATGCCGAACATCTTCTTGGTGGAAGCAGGCTGTTGTGCGCCGAGCGAAACCGCGGCAGCGCCACCGACGGTGATTTCTGCAAAGTCACGACGAGTGATAGGGTCCATGGTGCGTCCAGTGTAAACCGGAACCGCCCCGGCGGAAGTCAGGACCATGAGGCATAATCGATACCGAAGAGCTATGGAGATAGGGCGGTTCTCGTTCGCTTAAGTTTGGGAAAATGCATTTGCCGCGCCGCACCCTTCCGATCCTCGCGCTGCCCCTCGTGCTGGCCGCCACCGGATGCATGCGCCGCGACGGACGCAACTCCGACTGCCGGTGGCCGGGCGAAACGCCCGTGCACGCAGCCGACGATGCGCACCTCAGCGCGGACGCCGAGTTCGCCGAAGACCTGGCGATCCGCTACGCCGACCGTCATGATGGATTGCGCACGCCCAACTTCGTCTCCGGCGAGGCATACGAAAAGGCGCGCGACGCTTGCCGTGACGCGCTTTTTCGCGAGGTCGCAACGACGCATGGCGTTTCCGCCGAGCGCGTCGCGGGATTGCTCGGCAAGAATCGCGGGAGCTTCGATGTCGCGATCAACCTGCCGTTCGTGTTGTTCTGCTGTCTGGCCGCCATGATCGCCACGCGTATGATTTGGAAGAAGTATCCGGTATCGGAGAACGGGTGGATGCCGCCCCTGCTGATGATGCTGTTCGTCTCGATTGTTTTCGCGGTCGGCGCCGCGTTGATGGGCGAAGTTTGGTCGTGGATCATCGAGAGCTGGCGCGTGGGAAATGGTCACATGAGTTTTCGCGTCGAGCGATTACCGTGGCATCGCTACCGTCCGGCGTTCATGTTGGGCGCCGCCGTGCTGTTTTGGTTGATGGCCGCGGCCGCCAAACTCCTTGCCGATTCCGCACGCCATCGCAGATACTCGTGATTTGTCGCCACCCGCGGATCAGCCGCGGCCTCCCTTCGTGTACGATATAAGATGCAAGCTTAGGAGACACACCCCATGAACTTCCGGAAAACAGCTCTGCCTCTCGCGCTCGCGTCAATGCTGACGGCGGCCGCTTGGGCCCAAGTCAATATCGGTGAGCAGAAACCCGAAGCCACGACGCCCTTCAACATGACCAAGGCCTCGTCCACATTCGAGCTGCCCTGGCGGATCGCGTTTCTTCCCGACGGCCGCATGCTGATCACCGAGAAAGTCGGACCGATCTGGCTGGTTTCCGCGCAAGGCGAGAAAATCGCGGCGCTCAACGGTACGCCGCCCGTTTATTGGCAGGGACAAAACGGGATGCTCGGCATTTTCCTCTCGCCGCACTACGCCACCGACGAAAGCGTGTATCTCACCTACTGCGAGCCAGGCGATTACGGCTGCGGTCTGGCCCTGGCGCGCGCGAAACTGGTCGTCGGCACGGCCTCGGCGGGATTGCGGCAATTGCAAGTGATCTGGCGGCAGATGCCGCGCGGCAAAGGCGGACAGGAAGGCGCGGTGGTGGCATTCGCGCCCGACGGCGAATCGCTGTTTCTGTCGGTTGGCGATCGGCAACGCATGAACCCCGCGCAAGACCCCAGCCAGCCCGTTGGAAAAATCCTGCATCTCACGCTCGACGGCAAACCCGCGCCGGGCAATCCCAACTTCGGCAAAACCGGCGATCAAACGGTTCCGTTAATCGATCCGCCGCAGGACACCGAAGTCGCCAAAACCGCCAAGGTCGTGAGCACGTACACGTATCCCACGCCGAATCTCACGCCATCGGAAACGTGGGCCACGGGAGTCCGCACGCCGTATGGCATGGCGTTTTCACCCAAGGGTGAATTGTGGGAAGTGGAACACGGTCCCCGCGGCGGCGACGAGTTGAATCTGATCCAGCCGGGCAAGAACTACGGATGGCCGCTCGTTTCGTACGGAAAAAACTATAACGGCGTGGCGATTCCGAGTCACGAAACGCGGCCCGACTTGACCGAGCCCGTGCTGTACTGGGTTCCGGTGATTGCTCCGGGCAATCTGATGTTCTACACCGGGAAGCAGAGCTTTCCGCAGTGGGACGGCAGCGGATTCGTGAGTGGTCTGGCGAGCATGTGCCTCAACCGGATTGTCTTCGATGGTCACGGCGGCGCGAAGAGCGCGGAGCGCTGGGACATTGGATTCCGGGTGCGCGACGTGGAAGAAGCGGCCGACGGCACATTGTGGATGATCGAAGACGCGAATCCCGGCGCGTTGGTCCATGTGACGCCGAAACCGGTGGCGGGTGAGACGACGTCGCGAAAAGAGTAGCGACGATCGCGTGATGGCCAGTTGGTCCTGATCGATCCCGCGGCGCGGGATCGGCGCCGAGGGCAATCACGGTTTTAAAAAACAAACCAGACCCTTGCTAACGGCGGCAGCGTCGCTGCCGCAGTCGCGGCGGCGAACGACACGATGCGAACGACCGGCTATGCTCTTCGATGGACCTCCCTTGGGGACAGCACAGTGAAGATACGAAAATAGGTGCGAAGATGAGGAGACACTATCTGCTGGCCTTGCTTCTGCTGGTTCATCCAGGGACCGGTGACGCGCAGAGCCTTTCCGAAGAACGTCTGCTCACCCTGGGATCATCTTTCGTTCAAGCGTTCTATCCGAAGCTCCAAAGAGGGAACAGCCAGATTCAGATCAGTTTCTCGGTGGCGATGGACTCCGCAGGAGCCCCGGAGGCCGCGGGGCGAATCGTGTGGGATGGCCCTCCGCCCCGGTCAAACGCGGATCAGTTGCAATCAACCCTACTCCTACACGGCGGCTTATGGCTGGATCGCTCCGGATTTATCACCCAGTACGATGCAGGCGGCGAAGCGGTCAACGCGTTACGGTACGCGTTGTTTCTTGAACAATTGTCGGGCCATCCGAAGTGGTCCAAAGCAAGGATTGCCGGCGCCCAGCGAGCGGCCGGCGCGCGTTATGGCCCGGGTGACAGAGACGCCTTCCTAAAGACGGTTCCATTCAAGCGGCTCGAAAGCCTAATTGGACCGTTCGTCGTCCAGGAAGTTCGATTTGGCGGTGCCTGGACAATCTATCTCCATGTGCAACGTCCCGGACGGCCACCAGCTAGGTACTTTCTGGGGTTCGATCCACTCGGCGGAATGCTGAACCAAATCGGTGAGTTGCCGGAAATTCGCAAATGAAATTACCTCGCCGAAAACCCTTGCTGCCACACGCGTGTCTGCTGCTCGGAATATTCGCGCATGGCCCGATAGCCGGTCAGACGGTGCCTGAGGCAACAGGCGTGAGCGGCTTGCGGCTGTTCCTCGAGTCGATGTATCCGGAATTGCCAACCGAGCGAGTCGACTTAGCGATCACGTCGAACGAGCCGTTCGATACGAAGTGGACCAAGCTCCGTAGTGGCCAGTTCGAGATCTGGCAACAACCATTCGCATGGCCCTCCTATATGATCGTGGCCGGAGACGAGCGGAGGGCCCCGAAGGACTTTGAGCGTCGGCCCCTGATGAGGGGAGAGTTTGCTTTGGATGCCAGCGGCCGTCTGGAGGAGTTCACCGCGCGCGACTCATTTCTCGCGAATTCAGGCAAGAACTTCGACCTTCATGCTCTCGTCGAGAGCCATCGAGACTGGAATGAGGCTCAGGGTCTTCGGGCCCTGCGTGAGGCTGCTCCGCGCTACGGTCCAGGGGAACAAGAAGCGTTTATGAAGGCCATACCCCTGAAGGCTCTGGAGCGTTTTTTCGGATCATTGACAATTCAGTCGATCAAGTTTGACACGATGATACCAGCGAGCGCCAACACGACCACGCCTGCCGTCGCGTTCTTCCAGTGGCATGTCGCCATCCGAGGTCAGCGGTCCGGAGAATCGCCCGTAAACTACGTGCTGCACTTCGAGCCCTTCGAAGCCAAGCTAGTTCAAATCATGAAGGCGGAGAAGTAAGGCGCGCCGATTCAACTTCTCTTCCACCGCACGGGGTAACGTCACGGCGGGGGAGTGCGGGACAGAGTTGCCCAGGGAAATCGAGGCGTTCGTGAAAGCCCGATCTGCCTCCGGGAAGGAATCGGCTTCTCCACATCCCAACATCGTTCGTCCCGGTATGGTAGTGTACAGCTATGGAGAGCGTCGCAACTATGACCGTCCTCGATACGCTCCTCGATCCGCTGAGCCGCTGCTTGAACGCAGAAGCCTCGCGCCGGATCGTGGAATACCGACTGCCGCCCGATATGCAAGAGCGTCTTGACGTACTCGCGGATCGAACCAATGAAGGAACCGCCACGCGCGAAGAACTGGCGGAATACGACGCGATCATCGCCGCCACCGACTTCATCACGATTCTGAAGGTCAAAGCCAAGGAACAGCTTCGGGCTAGCGGAAACTAACAATGCTCGCGGCCACGCGCGATTTCGTCAGACGTCGCGCCGGCGGCCGTTGTGAGTACTGCCTGCTGCCGGAAGCGAACCTCGAAGCGAAGCATCATGTCGAACACATTGTCGCCCGGCAGCATGGCGGCGGCGACGAAACCGGCAACTTGGCGTTGGCGTGCCACTACTGCAACCGGCACAAGGGTCCGAATCTGTCCGGAATCGATCCGGACACCGGCGTCCTCGTTCCACTGTTCAATCCCAGAACGGACTCTTGGTCTGCGCACTTCGTATTTAGGGGAATGCGGATTGAAGGCACAAGTCCAATGGGACGCGCGACCGTCAATGTGCTCGCGATGAACGACTCTCGCAACTTAAAGGTGCGCGAATCGGTGTGAAACGTCTAGGCCGAGTGAAAATGCGAAAGGGATCAGGCTGGCTGTCCCCCTTTCCCCCGTTTCCCCGTGGAAGACGGACAAGCGTTCTTTGAAGTCTGACGGGAACATTCAGGGGCCACACCTTCGGACGAGAGGCGGTGAGGGAAAGCTTAGCGGCGGCATCCAGCCGTTCGCGAGCCCGATATTTGTCTGTGGACGGACCCTGCAGGCAAACAGACTCGATTGTCGTCCTCTGCTCTGTCCGCGCTTTTCTGTGCTTCCGGTCTGTCCCCATGTGTCAAAATCGTGACGCATGCCTTTGACGGCCGGTTCATGCCTCGGACCCTATGAAGTTATCGCGCCGATCGGCGCGGGCGGGATGGGCGAGGTGTGGAAGGCGCGCGACACGCGCCTGGACCGCATTGTCGCGCTCAAGGTATCGAAAGAATCGTTCAGTGAGCGCTTCGAACGCGAGGCGCGCGTGGTTGCCTCGCTGAACCATCCCCATATCGCCACGCTCTTTGATGTTGGTCCCAACTATCTCGTAATGGAGTACGTAGAGGGCGAGCCGCTGAGCGGCCCGCTGCCGCTCGACAAGGTGATGCAGTACGCCGCGCAGATCTGCGAGGCTCTCGATGCCGCACACAGGAAGGGCATCACGCATCGCGACTTGAAGCCCGCGAACATCCTGGTTAACAAGAAAGGGATCAAGTTGCTGGATTTCGGCTTGGCCAAGATTCGCGAGGACCCGGACCTGAGCGAGGAGACGATATCGAAAGCGCTCACGGCACACGGTGCGGTACTCGGCACGCCGCAATACATGGCTCCCGAGCAGGTGGAGGGCAAAGAGGCCGACGCACGCAGCGATATTTTCTCGCTGGGCTGCGTCATGTACGAGATGCTCACGGGCCGGAAGGCCTTCGCGGGCAAGAACGCTTCCAGCATCGCCGCTGCAATTCTGGCCAAGGACCCCGAACCGATCGCCGGTCTGCCGCCGGCATTGGAGCGTGTGACCCTAACCTGTTTGGCGAAGGACCCCGAGGATCGCTGGCAGTCGGCGCGCGAAGTTAGACACGCCCTTCAGTGGTCGGCGCAATTGGCTCCGGCACCGGTTGCGGAAAGAAAATGGCTGCCGTGGGGCGTAGCCGCTGCGCTCGGCGCAGCATTGCTTGGGGCGATCGGAGTGTCTTACTTTCAACGGCCGACCGCGACCGAGCAAAAGGCCGTTCAGTTCCAACTCCAGCCCCCGGAGAAGACCGTGTTCGATACCGACACCGGTTTCCCTTTCTCCACATCGCCGGATGGACGAATGATCGTTTTCGTTGCGGACTCTCAGGATCGCAAGAGATCTCTCTGGATCAGGCCTCTCGATTCGCCGATTTCTCGACCCTTACCCGGCACGGAGGATGCCGTTGGGCCGTTTTGGTCTCCGGATAGTCGCTTTGTGGCCTTCGCCGTCAATGACAGGAAGTTGAAGAAAATCGAGGTGGCGGGAGGAACGCCGCAGAATATCTGTGACCTGTCCCACAACACCACCGGAACCTGGAATTCGGCCGGAGATATTCTACTGACCGCCCGGGATCCCGGGCGTTTAGTATGGATACAGAAAGTAGCCGCGACTGGTGGTGTTCCTTCCGACCTCAAGACGGATGAGGCGGCTGGAGAATCTGTCAGAGAACCCAGTTTCCTGCCGGACGGGCAGCATTTCCTATTTCAAGGCGGGGGTTCGTCTCCGTCGGTTTACGTAGCGTCCCTAGGCGGCAAAGGCGGACGCAAGCTAATTCTCGAAAGGGCCCAACGCGCGAGATTCATGCCCGCCGCGGACCGTGGGCATACCGGAGTTGCAGGCTATCTGTTCTACCAGCCGGAAGGAACGTTCTCCCTGACGGCGCGGCCCTTCGACCCCGACAAACTAGAGTTCACCGGCGACGCCGTTCAAATCGCCGAGGAGATTGTAGACTACTCGGCCTCCCCATCAGGAGTGCTGGCTTGGCAAAATCGCCAGCCGAGAACGTTTCAAATGACCTGGCTCGACGACCAAGGAAAAGCGCTGGGAACCGTTGGAACACCAGAACCGCTCGTCGGCATTTCGTTGTCACCCGACGGCCGTAGAGTCGCGCGCCTCCGCAGGGACCCTGAAAGCCAAAAGGTGGACCTGTGGACGTTGGATCTCGCCCGAGGCGTATTCTCCAAACTGACCTCAGTTGGCTTTGCCCTCTCTGCAATCTGGTCGCGCAGTGGTTCGCGGATTTTTTTTAGTCAGCTCGGAACGGCGACATTCGGGGACCTCTCCTCAATTTCCCCAGACGGCGGCAGCGCGGAATCGGTCCTTAAGACTCCCGTCCGCAAGCTAGCCCTGGACGTGACTCGGGATGACAGATTCTTGCTGTATTCAGAGAACGACCCCAAGACGGGTCGTCCCAGCATTTGGGCGATGCCACTGGATGGCGATCGAAAACCGTTTCCGGTAGTTCGCGGCGAGTTCAACGCGGGAGAAGCGAGATTCTCGCCGGACGGGCATTGGGTAGCGTATTCCAGCGATGAGTCCGGCGTGGCACAGGTGTACATCAAGAAGTTTCCTCCCACCGATCAACGGATCCAGGTCTCAAACGACGGTGGTGCCGCGCCGAAATGGCGACCGGACGGGCGGCAGCTCTACTACCGCCGCAAGCGCAGCTTCCTGGTTGCCGTGGACTTAAAGCTTGGCGGCACGGCGGAAGTGTCGAAGCCCCGCGAGCTCTTCACCTCGCCAGTCACAGGCTTACAAGACTACGAGCCGGCTCCCGACGGCAAGCGGTTCCTGACGTTGATCGAGGATCAAGCAACGGTCGCGACACCGCTGAACATCGTGGTGAATTGGCCCGCTACGGTCCTGCGCGGCAAGCCCTGATTGTCCCGGCAATAGCCATCTGGCGAACCACGTCCTTACCCACCTAACTCTGCAGCCATGCCGCTTGGATCCAGTCGATGGTCTGTCGGGACGGCGCGGGACATCTGCGCAGCATCCTTCTCGGCGCGTGATCCTTCATCAGAGCCAAAGATTCACAAAAACGTTCCCGCACAGATCAAATCTCTCTCGTACTTCGCTGGCCCTCGCACACACGCACTCCCAAACGCCATCACGTGATCCCCTGAACCCACTGACTCCGCCACGCGGGCGCTTCAAAAGGATCCGCGAAATACTGCGTCTCGTGCACGACCTTGCCGTTGCGGAACTCCATAATGCTCACGGTGAATGATGATCGTCCCTGGTAGACGATCGTGTATTCCGTGATCCAGAGATCGTCCCTTCCAACAATTCGCTTGACGTTGAAACCCGATGGTTTGCCGGGGTGATGACTCCGCAATGCCTGCAAATTGCTTCGCCCGAGGATTCGTTCGCCCGACTGCGGATAGTCGCAAACGGCGTGGTCATCGTAAATCTCGTGTTCCGCGTTTGCGTCGCCCGCCGCCGACGCTTGCCAGTGTTTATTCAGCGCTTCAAGTATTTGTTCGTCTTGCATGATGACGTCGCCCGCCCAACACGGCCGATGTTACCATGCGGAGGATTCGAACGGGTCGGGACAGCCCGGCGCTCCGAATGGCACGAGGAAAACCGAGGCGTTTGTGAAAGCCCGATCTGCCTCCGAGAAGGAATGGGCTTCTCCACTTCGTGTTTAGAGGAAGAAGGCCCACGGGGTTCAACTGGCTGTACGGCTTAGTCCGCCGATCTGGATTGTCACGATGGCCGCCGCTCCGCTGGTGAGATTTGAACGCGCATTCCCAATGCGCCAATGGCGCCGAGCACCGTCTTGAACTGGGGATTGCCGTGACGGGAGAGCGTGCGATAAAGGCTCTCCCGGCTCACACCCGTCTTGCGAGCGATGTCTGCCATTCCATCGCCGGCTTGGGCGAGATGACGTAGCGCCTCAAGAAAATGCTCCACGCTTCCGCTCTCCTGAAACTCGTTGATGGCTACCTCGAGGTACGCACACGCGCGTGCCGTATTGGACAATTCCTCGCGCATGAAATCATCCCAGCGGCGTGACGGGCGAACTGTCCCGCGCCGCTTGACTTTGGGGACCGGCTTGTTCTTTCTCATGACATCCCTTTGATTCGTTTCCGTAGCCCGCACAAGCAGATCGCAAAAGTGAATTGAGGTGATTGTAGCCTCTGGGCTACATTCACCGCAATGGTTTTGATTGCCATGCGGAGTTAGTAAAACAATTGGAAAAGGGCCAGCCTGAATTTCAGACTGACCCTTTCTCCACGGCGGCTCGTTGCTGAATCTCCTTACTGGACCATCCACAACTTCACGGGCGTGCTCGACGATCCACCGAGGTTGATCCCGAGCGGCAATGTCGGCGGCGTTCCGCTTCCCGCGGGCAGCGTTGCGGGAAGTTGAATGTTGATCTGCAAGAGGCCGACCGATTCCGGCGTCAATCCGGAGAACTGCACGGTCGCCGCCACTCCGCCGACCATGACAATCGGCAGGGTCTTGGTCGTCGAGGCCGGCGATGAGGGCGCGGGTTGGCCGTCCAGCGGCGGGTTGTTCAACGCGCCGGCGCCGGTGGCGTAGATCGTCAGGATCTCGCCGGCGGTTGCCGGAGCGCTGGGAGTCACCAGCGAGTTGTCGGCGTGAACCACAATCGGTTCGAAGGAATCAGGCGTGCGATAGTAGTCGAACACTGCGGGCGCGTTGGTGAAGAACGTCACCATCGTGGGCAGGCTGGATACGCCGTTCAACACCACCGCAACTTGCACCGGCGTTCCCACCAGCGTTCCGATCGGTACTTGAAAATTGATCTGCTCGGTCGAAACGAAAGTGATCGGCGCGGTCGCGCCGTTCACCAGCACTTGCGTGCCGTGCAACGTGATCGGCAACGGCACCGCTGTCGCGGACAGCGTATCGGTGGCCAATCCCGCACCGAAGATCGTGGCCAAGCCGCCCGCCGAAATCTTGGAGCCGAAGTCGGCGGCGTTCACCACCGTGTTCAGAACCGGCAGCGGCGTGGTTACCACGATCGTCGCGGTGCGCGAAATCGAGGGATAGTTGCGATCGCCGCTGTAGCTGTAGCTCAGGACATGCTGTCCCATCGCCAATCCGCTCAGCGAGGCCACCGCCGTTCCGGAGGAAACCGAAGCCATTTGCGGCGCGCCGCCATCCAGCGAATACGCAACGGTTCCCGACGGGGCGGGCGTTCCCGTCAGCGAAAACGTCAATGTGATCGGCTGACCTTGGGGCGCGGTCATTCCGGGCGTCGCGCTGACCGTCAGTTGCGTCGACAACGCCGTCACGGTCAGTGTGACCGAATGCGGCGTGGTCGCCGCGTAGTTCACGTCGCCGCTGTAGTTCGAGACCAGGTGATGCGCTCCCACCGCGAGCGGCGACAGCGTAACCGTGGCCGCGCCGTTGGCCAGCGAAACACTCTGCGAAGCACCGCCATCTACCGAATAGATCACCGCTCCGCTCGGCGCGGCGCCGCCCGAGACGGGCGCGAGCAGGAAGTTGAGCGTGAAGCTCTGTCCCGCGCCGACCGTCGTGGTGGGCGCGCTCAAACCGAGATCCGTGGTGGCCGGCGTCACGACCAACGAGCCAAACTGGAATGCAAACGTGTAACTGGGCGTCGCGAGCGTGCCGATCGTCGCCGTGACTGCGTAGGTTCCGGGAGAGGAATTCTGCGATGCCGTCGTCGAGAGCACGGGCGCGCCCGAAACCACGGCCGCCGTGTCGCCGTTTACGAAACCGCTGATGGAATAGCTGAGCGAGTTCTGCGCTCCGTAGATTCGTGTGCCGCCGTCGGTGATCACGGTGAGCACGCCCGCGGAGATCGTCAATGTTCCCGGGGCGTACGTAAACGTATAATTCGCCGCCGACAACGATCCACTAACGGTGATCGCGTAATTGCCGGCCGGCGAGTTCGCGGTCGCGATGGTCGCTACAACAGGTGTGCCGGAAACCACGCTGGACGTATCGCCGTTCACGTAGCCGCTGACCATCGCGCTGAGCGCCGGCAACGGTGCGCCGTAAGCCTTACCGGCGCTGTTCGCCGTGACCGTCAACGCGGCCTTGCCGACCGTCAACGTGCCGGGAACGAACGTCGCAATACTGTAGTTCGCGGCGCTCAAGCTTCCGACCGCCGGAGTAATGGTCCACGTGCCGGCGTTCGGCTTGCCGTTAGTCAGCGTTGCGTTCGTCGAGAAAGCGGCGGTGCCGCTCACCGACGCCGGCGAGTCCTCACCGACAAATCCGGAATACGTTGCGGTGTAGGTAGGCGCTACGCCGTAGGTGATCGTTTGCGCGCTGGCAGTCACGGTCAGCGACGCCTGGCTGATCGTGATCGTCGTAGATCCGCCGGCACTCGTGTAATTCGAATCGCTGCTGGTGAACAAGACGCTGACCGCATAAGCGCCGGCGCCGACCGGAATCGTCGCGCCGCCGGGCGTGTACGTGAAAGTGCACGTTCCGTTGACCGGGCCGCCGTTGTTGTTCAGCGGACGAAGCGCTCTCTCTGCAATGGGTGAAGGACGATCCGTAGGACCGGGCACGCCGTGCGCCACACAGGAAGCGCCATGCGACGCTCCGTCGTAAGTTCCCGTGAATCCGGTGACCGACAACGCCGGCGTCGCTGGAGTAATGTTGGCCGTGGTTCTGGCCGTCGTGTTGTACGAGTAATTTCCTGCGTCGGCGCCGGCGATGGTGATGTTCGCCACGGTCACGGGCTTGGCCGATCCTACGTTCGCATCGCCAAAGAATCCGTTGCCGTGATCGGTGAAGACGTCGCCTTCGAGGCGATTGTCAGAGAATGTGACCGTCGCCTGCGTCGTGCGGTTGTAGACCTTGTCGACGCCGGTGGCGGTGATGGTCAGTGGTCTTGCCGTTACGTTGGCCGTGGCGGTCGCGGTGGTGTTGAACGTGTAGTTCGCGGCGTCCGCTCCGGAGATGGAGATGCCGCTTACCGAAACCGTTTTTCCGGAGCCGGCATTTTTGTCGACGAAGCTGGCGGTCGTATAACTGTCCGTGAACACGTCGCCCGAGACGCGATTATCGGAGAGAACAACGGTGGCCGAAGTGTTTCCGTCGTAAACCTTGTTGACGCCGGTCGCCGTGATCGTCAGCGGCTTTCCAGTAATGCTCGCGACGGTGGTTGCGGTGGTGTTGAACGTGTAGTTCGCGGCGTCGGCTCCGGAAATGGAAATGCCGCTCACCGAAACCGTTTTGCCGACTCCCACAATGCGGTCGGAGAAGCTCGCGCTGGCGTAGCTATCGGTGAAAACGTCGCCGGATACGCGGTTGTCGGACAAGGTTACCGTGGCCGACGTGCCGCCATCGAATACTTTGTTGATGCCGGTGGCGGAAACGGTCAGAGCCAACACCGTGACGTTGGCGGTCGCACCGGCCGTCGTGTTGAACGTGTAGTTCGCGGCGTCCGCGCCGGAAATCGAGATTCCGCTCACCGAAACCGCCTTGCCAACCGCGACCGTCTTGTCGGCGAAACTCGCGCTCGAATAGCTGCTCGAGAAAACATCGCCGGAAACGCGGTTGTCGGAGAGCGTCACCGTCGCCGACGTGCCGCCGTCGTACACTTTGTTGATGCCCGTGGCCGAAATCGCCAGCGGTTTGCCGGTGATGTTGGCCGTGGCGCTCGCCGTGGTGTTCGGCGTATAGTTCGCGGCGTCCGCACCGGAAATCGCGATGCCGCTCACCGAAACCGTCTTGCCGGCGGCTACCGTTTTATCGGCGAAACTCGCGCTCGAGTAGCTGCTCGAGAAAACGTCGCCGGAAATGCGATTGTCGGAGAGAGTCACCGTCGCCGACGCGCCGCCGTCGTACACCTTGTTGACGCCCGTGGCCGAAATCATCAACGGTTTCGCCGTGATGTTGGCCGTGGCGCCGGCCGTGGTGTTCGGCGTATAGTTCGCGGCGTCCGTGCCGGAGATCGAGATTCCGCTGACCGATATGGTCTTGCCGGCCGCCACGTTCTTGTCGGAGAAGCTCGCGCTCGAGTAGCTGGCGGTGAAAACGTCGCCAGCAACGCGATTGTCGGAGAGCGTCACCGTCGCCGTTGCGGCGCCGTCGTATATCTTGTTGACGCCGGTGGCTGAAACCGCCAGCGCCTTCGCCGTGATGTTGGCGGTGGCGCTGGCCGTGGTGTTGAAACTGGTGTAGCTGGCGGCGTCGGGACCCGTGACGGAGATTCCGCTCACCGAAACCGCGACGCTGTTGCCAGCGTTCTTCGCCGCAAACGCGGCCGTCGTGTAGCTCACCGTGATGTTGTCGCCGGTCGTGCGATTGTCGGAGAGGGTAACGGTGGCCGAAGTGCCGCCATCGTAAACCTTATTGACGCCGCTGGCCGTGACCGTGAGGGTCTTGCCGGTGATGCTCGCCGTGGTTGTCGTGGTGCTGTTCGCCGAGTAGTTCGCGGCGTCGGTGCCGGTGATGGAAATTCCGCTCACCGATACGATCTTGCCAACTCCCACAGAGCTGTCCGAGAAACTCGCGGCGGTGTAGCTGTCGGTGAAGACGTCACCGGAAACGCGATTGTCGGAAAGCGTCACCGTCGCGGTCGTACCGCCATCGAACACCTTATTGATGCCGCTTGCGGAGACGGTCAGGGTTTTCGCGGTGATGTTGGCGGCGGTGGTCGCCGTGGTGTTGAGACTGATGTAGCTGGCCGCGTCCGGACCCGTGACGGAGATGCCGCTCACCGAAACCGCCACGCCGTTGCCAACGCTCTTCGCCGCAAACGTCGCGCTGGCATAGCTGACTGTGATGTTGTCGCCGATCGTGCGATTGTCGGCGAGCGTAACGGTGGCCGAAGTGCCGCCATCGTAAACCTTATTGACGCCGGTGGCCGTAACGGTGAGAGTTTTTCCCGTGATATTCGCCGTGGTGCTGGCGCTCGAGTTGGCCGTGTAGTTGGCGGCATCGGCGCCGGAAATCGAAATGCCTGTTACCGTAACGGTTTTTCCCACGCCCGTGCTCGCGTCGGAGAAACTGGCGCTCGTGTAGCTGTCCGTGAAGACATCGCCCGACACGCGATTGTCGGAGAGAGTTACCGTGGCGGCGGTGGTTCCGTCAAAACCTTTGTTGACGCCCATGGCCGAGACCGTCAGTGCGCGCTGCGTGATGTTGGCCGTGGCCGTCGCGGTGGTGTTGACCGTATAGTTGGCCGCGGCGGCGCCGGAAATCGAGATGCCGCTGACCGAAATGGTCTTGCCGCTGCCGGCCGCTTTGCCGGCGAAGCTAGCGCCGGTGTAGCTGTCGGTGAAGACGTCGCCCGAAACGCGATTGTCGGAGAGAATCACGGTGGCCGATGTTCCGCCGTCGTAAACCTTATTGATGCCGGTTGCGGTGACCGTCAACGCACGCGCGTTAACCGTCAGCGTGGACGATCCGCTGCTGCTGGTGTAGCTGGAATCGCCCGCAAAACTGGCCCGCGCGCCCGTTCCATATGCGCCCACGGAGACGCCCGACAGACTCGCGCTGGCAACGGTCGCCGTGCCGCTGACATCGGTGGTCGCAGATCCCACGCTCGTACCGTTCACCGTAAACGCAATCGTGCGGCCGGCGATCGGCGTGCATCCGTTCGAAAGCGTCGCCGACAAACTGGCGGTTCCGCCGTACGTACCCGAGGCGCTCGATACGCTCAAGGTTGTCGACAAACGAAACGTGGCCGGCATCGCCATTGACAGCGCCACTCCGCAGGCGTGCACCGGCGTGGCAAAAACAGTGATGAGTATGAGAGCGCACAATATCGCGCAGGTGATGGATGAGATCTTAGACATCGGTTTTGTTCAGCCAAGGCAAGGGACAGCATTGCCTTCGACCGGGTATTCTCCTCAGCGCATTCATCGGCGCGGGTAAGAAGTGAGTGAATACTGAGAAGTTGCGCGGAATGACGCAGTGCAAAAGTTCGGTAGTGACTCGATTTTTGAATTTGACCGGTGAGGAAAAACCGTTCGGCTTGCTGCGCAGACTCGGGTGTTTGGCCTTTCGGGCGTCCGTGAAACGGACGGCATGAAAATAGCCCAGCCCATGCGGCGAACGCTTTTCAAAGGTCTACATTATCGAAGAGCGATATGCGGAGTGAGCATCAGCGGCGTTTCGGCGCATCGACATCTTTGTCACCCTTGCCCTTGGAGAACACCGGGTTATCTATCGTTCCGCGGATCCGGAACGGGAATTGCAACCGGCCATCCTTCAACGTCGCTCCCGAGAACAGGCGGGCGATCGTGTTGGTGAAGAATCCCTCCTTGGTTGTGATCTCCGCCAAGCCGCGATAGTTTAGTTCGTCCGATCCCGAGACGCTGACGCTCCCCGAGCCATCCACGTCGACGCCGTAGCCATCGATGTCGATCACCTTGCTGGAGATGCGCTGATTGGATAGCTCCAAATCGGTGCTGATCATCTTGAACGACGAGGGTTCGTCGCGAGCCGGGCCCAAATCGTTGAAGTGCGCCAGCTTCATCAGATTCGCGTTGAGCTTGATACTTGCCATTTGTCCGTTGCGCACCGTCACGTGTCCCGCGCCGTGAATTTCCGCCAGCGGGTGAAGGGAATAGACAATCTCTCCCGCTAGTTTCAATTCTCCCTCCATCTTCCCGCTAATTTTTCCGCCGCCGCTCGGGAAGGCGGCCAACAGACGCGCCAAATTGACGCCGCTTAGCCGCGCCGTAGTCTCAAATCGCGGGGTCTTCCCCGATAAGTCGAAGGAGAGATCACCGACTGCATTCCCGCCGTAGACGGCTGCCTTGACCTCGGTGAAAGTCACGCGTCTGGCGTGCATGCCAACCTTGGACTCCAGATTACTCACCTCCACTGCGCCGAGGCGAAGAAGTCCTGCCTTGAGCGTGCCCTCGGTGTGTCTCCCTGAGGGCGCCGCGGAGCGACTCAGGATTCGAACCAAGTTGACGTGCTGGAGTTCGCAAGAGACATCGTGGGCTTCGAAGAAAATCGGACCTTGTGCATCTGACGGCAGGAGGTTTGAAGCAATTACGTGGCCTCGTTTGATCTGCACAGTCGAAGTGGGAGGCAGAGGAAGGGCATTCTCCGAGGTCGTAGCTTGCGGGTTTTCGAAGTTCCACGGTCCGTCGGGATCCGAAGTCAGATGCAGAACCGGCTCTTCCAGCACCAGAGATTTGACAATCACGCGCCGCTGGCGGAAGAGCGCTCCCACGTTGAGTTCGGCATCGATCCGCCCCACTTGGACAACATAGCCGGCCGGGAAGATCGGCGGGTTCTTCACGCCGAATTGCTCGATGTGAATTGTCGGGGGAAACAGCGTGAGAGCCATCCGTCCGATTTCCACTTGGTGTCCGGTCTCCTGTTGGAGATAGGAGATCACCCGAGGCCGGTAGCGATCCACCGTGAGGAGAGCGGGCGCTACGATGATAAGCGCGGCCAGGAGTATGGCACCGACTCCCAGAACGATCCGAATTCTCCATCGCTCGGCGGGCATGGTAGATGTGGGCTTCCCAAGAGAATAGAGGATGAATGATCCAATGTCTGTTCAAAAGCGTCCACGACGTTTGGCTCTTCGCTCAAGGGCAGCGGACTGCCTGTCAGCCTGAGGAGTGTTCAGAATCCGGAAGGATCCCTGACCTTGGAAATTGGGTCGGAAATTGGGTCAGCTTCAGCAACATCGTGTCTCTGCCGGTACGGTAGACCTGCACCGATCGAATCACGAGCCGAAATCGCGTCCAGGGCCTTTTAGGGTACAGCCAGTCGCACATCGCGACCGCTGCCTGTCGCATTGGCGGATGCGCCTACGAACCGCAGCGACGCTGGCGCGTTGGTGTCAAGATAGCCTAGCAGAACGCGATCGCCCGCCGCGGCGGAGAAGCCGTTGAGCCAGGCCACGGCCAACTTTCCTGGTAATTCCGCATCAACCAGCGACGGAGCCGATCCGCCAGGAGCAACGTAGCTCAGTTGACATGCGCCGCATGCTACGGAAAAGCTAAGACCTACCAGATCCATAGGGACATAAGCTCGCAGGTAGATCGCCGCTCGTAAAGACCCGGCAGGCAGATCGAATTCCAGTGCGCCCTCCGCCTCCGGTGTCCGCGTTCGTCCGCGGACGCTCTGCGTCGCCGCGGATGCCGGGGGAGGACAAGCCATACCACGGGAAACGCGGGCGGGCCTTGTGGTGTCGATGTTCGTGGCGCGCTTCAAAACGGCGATCAGATCCAGAGTATTCAGAATGCCGTCGCCGCCGCGCGTGGAATTCGTATCTGGAGGAAATAGATCCATGGCATCGAAACGATCGGAGCAGGTTGCGGGCACCGAGCCCGGCAAGTGGGTGACGGCGCGAAGTTCCGCGATCAGATCCAATGTATTGATGACACCGTCGCCGAAATTGCCGATGCTATCGGCCGTAGAAGGACTAACGTCGCCCTCAATGTAGCTGGGAGGCGGCGTGGACGGCTGCACCGCCGATGTTGCGAGCGAAGTCGCCGGCGCTGAATTGATCGGATTGGAAGCGTTGATCACCACGCGCAATGTCGCGGACACATCGGCACTGCCCGGAACATATTGCAAGCCGCTGGCGCCCGTGATGTTTACGCAACTAGCTCCGCTGGAATTGCAGCGCTGCCATTGGTAGGCATAAGCGGTGGCCGGGCCCGCCCAAACACCCGTGGACGCTGTGAGCGCTTGTCCCTGCAAGGGAGTCCCGCTGATCGAAGGCCGCGTCACATTGCTCACTCCGTTCTGGATCCCTTGCGGAACAGAGACGCCGGTGGAGATCATGTAGGTGTCCGCGTATTGGGTGGGATTTCCCCGGATCGACTGCAAATCGAAATTGCTCGCGTAGACAATCAGGCTTCCGTCGCGGCTCGACGATACCTTCGGCTCATAAACATAGGTATCGAACGGCCGGCTCCGGTGGTGCGCCAGGCGACGGACTTCGGAACCGTCCAGCTTGATCTGCAGAACCTCGTCCGTGTACGGCACCCAGGCGGGGGACGAGGGATTCACGTCGGAAGGAACATAGGTTTCGACAAATGCCCAGGAGTTGTCGGCCGCCGAGATGTGCATGGCCAAGCTGAAATCGAGCGACAGGATGCAGGTTTGCAATCCGTCTTCCAGGCGGACTTTCACCACCGCGTTCTGGCCGCACACCGGTGCCGGATCGGCGGAGTTATTCCAGATCAAGATGGGCTCGCCGTTGGTGTCCACGCCCATGTGCATGTGGCCGGCGGCATGAGTCAACTGGCGAAGGAAATTCATGTTCACGTCGAATAACTCGACTCCGGTGAAACGCGTCGTGCCGGCTTGTGCCCATGAGATCGTCACCGAATTATTCGCGCCGATATAGAGGACGGAATAGCTCACGACTCCGGTGTCGAAAACCGGACTCTTGGTATCGGTGCTGATCTGGTAGGTGAACATGTAGCGGTTGTTCCCAAGAAGCACGAAATGGTCGCCATCGAGAGAAATGTCCATCTGACCCTTGCCGGAAATCGATTCGTATTCCCAAAACGTGTGAACCACCGAGATGGTCATGGTGGAGACATCCAGTTGTTCCAACTGGTTGGTGTTGTGGAAGTACAAAACGTTCGGATTGGTGCGCGACCAACGTGGCTCAGTGAGCGCGCTGACGGCAAAGGGAAGGTGCGTGAGGTAGTGTCCCTGGCCGTCAAACATTCCGAAGTAGCTTTGGAAGAGCAGCAGGAAGCGGGTCTTGTCGCTGTTGAATGGATTCGCCGTCGAATACTCGTCTTCGATCCAGGTGAGATACCCGACATTCGAGGTGTCGAGCGTGTGCAGGGCATCGGTGATGCGGGTGATGGTGGTGCCGAACACCGGGTCGACATAAGAAGCGCCGGCGGCCGGCGGCACGAAAGTGTTGTACGACGGCGGTGCGTGGACCAAAGCATCGATGACGTACGCCGCGGCGGTCGTTGCGATAAGGAGGAAGGCGGCGCGCCCGAACTTGTGCACGGGTACTTATATCTCGAAAGGTGCAGAAATGTCAGTTCCGTACGATTCCGTGCGGTGAGCAGAATTGCTCAGACAAAATAAAGATGGCTATGCAGCCCGCGTTTAGTGGGATAGGCTGGGTTACGCAGCAGAGCCGCGGTCGCCTAATCGGGCGTTTCGTCTGGAGTTTTTGCGGTTCCCTCCCAACATCTCTATTTGTTTGAGAATGGCGGCACGTCCGCCCAAGAGGCCAATGACTATCCGATACGCGACTTTTTTCGCATTGCTATCCTGCTGTACCGGGACGCTCGCCGCAAACACTATCAATGTACCGGCCGGCGGTGGTTTTCAGGCGGCGTTGAATGCCGCGCAAGCGGGCGACGTGATCCGGCTTGCTGCCGGCGCCACTTATCAGGGTCCCTTCACCTTGCCGGCGAACCCAGGGAGTTCGTACATCACCGTTCGAACCAGCGCTGCGGATAGCGCCCTGCCGGCCGCCGGTGTCCGGATCGATCCGTCCTATTCCAATGTGATGCCGAAGTTGGTCGGAAACGGCGATCGCGATAGCCCCATCCTTACCACCACGCCAGGCTCCAGCCACTTTCAGTTTATCGGCGTGGAAATCACGGCGACGCCGGGCGCGGCTCTCTATCAACTGGTTCAACTCGGTACCGGCGTGGAAACTTCGCTGGATCAGCTTCCCAGCGATTTCGTATTTGACCGCTGCTACTTACACGGCGATCCGGAACAAGGCGCCAGGCGAGGCATCTCCATGAACGTGCCCAACGTCACGGTGATGAACTCGTATCTCTCGGATTTCAAAATCGTGAACGCCGACTCGCAGGCCCTGGCCAGTTGGAACGGTCCGGGACCGTTCGTCATCACCAACAACTATCTGGAGGGCGCGGGCGAGAACATTCTGGTGGGCGGACAAGATCCCACCATTCCCAACCTGGTTCCCACCGGCATCACCATTCGCCAGAACTATTTTTCGAAGCCGCTGTCCTGGCGTGTGGGGGATCCTTCTTACCAAGGGACTCACTGGTCGGTGAAGAATCTTCTGGAATTCAAGAATGCCCGGCAAATCATAGTGGATGGCAATTTCTTCGAGAACAATTGGGCCGACGCGCAGGACGGTTTCGCCATTTTGTTCACGCCGCGCAACCAGAACGATACCGCGCCGTGGAGCGTGGTCTCCGACGCCCAGTTCACCAACAACATCATCCAGCACGTGGCCTCGGGGATCAACATTCTGGGAACCGACGACATCTACGGCAGCAAGCAGCTTCATAACATCACCATCAAGAACAATTTCTTTAATGACGTCAGCTTCGGATGGGGTGGTACAGCGCGCTTGTTCCAGGTCCTGAATAGCGCTCTGAACGTTACGGTCGATCACAATACCGGTTTTTCTGACGGCGCGATTTCGATGGCCGACGAAATTCCCAGTCTTGGCTTCGTGTTCACAAACAATCTGGCAGCGCACGCCGACTATGGATTTTCCGGCAGCGACTACGGGGAAGGAAATCCCGCGCTGGCCCATTACTTCCCGAACTCGGTGTTCCGCGGCAACGGGATCATCGGTGGGAATGCCTCGGTGTATCCGTCGGGAAACTTCTTTCCGTCGGGAATCGCCCAGGTGGGTTTTGTGAATCCGTCGGCCGGACAGTTCGGTTTGCTGGCCAGCAGTTCGCTGCACAACGCCGCCACGGACGGCACCGACGTTGGCATCGACGTCACGGCTATCAATGCGGCTCAAGCCGGGAGCGCCGTCACCATCACCCCCAGCGGCGTAACCCCCGCACCCGGAGTCACCGTGAGCGCGGCGAGCTACAGCGCAGCGGCCAATGCACCGGGATCAGTTGTTTCGCTGTTTGGTACGGCGCTGGCGATCACGCCGGCGGCGGCACCGTCGTTGCCTTTGCCGTCCTCCCTGAACGGAACGGTTGTGACCGTCAATGGACTGGCAGCCCCCCTGTTTTACGCATCGCCGACGCAGATCAATTATCAGTTGCCATCCGGATTGACGGGATTGAGCGAGGCCTCGCTGGTGGTCATTGTGAATGGAGTGGTGAGTCCCGCGGTGACGATCAGGCTGTTTGTTGACGCGCCTGGAATTTTCACATTGAATCAACAAGGAACCGGACAGGGCGCGATCTTGATTTCGCAAACGGACCAGATCGCCGGAGCCGTCGGGCCAAACTCGCGTCCAGTCAATCGCGGAGAATACATTTCCATTTACTGTACGGGTCTGGGTCCCGTGACGAATGCACCTGCGGACGGATCGCCGGCGCCAAACAATCCGCCGTCTAGCACTTTGACCGTGCCGACAGTGGTTGTGGGAGGCGTGCTTGTGCCGGTCCAATTCTCAGGGCTGGCTCCGGGCTTCACGGGTTTGTATCAGGTGAACGTGCAGGTGCCGGCGAATTCTTCGACCGGCGCAGAGGTGCCCGTCTCGATCCGATTCAATCAAGGGGCGTCTAACGTGGTAACCATCGCGGTTCAGTGAAGGGCCACAAGAGGCCGCGCGTGAGATTTATTGGGAAAACGGGTCAGCTGCCCCTTTTTTCCTCTGGATGAGGCCAATCGGACCAGCCGGACACTGGGCGCCCGGCTGATCGGGAGGTCGTGGTATTATAATGCTACGGTGAAAGGACGACCTGCGTGGCATACAGCGCCATTCTCTGGGACGCCGATGACGATCCCGATGGAAACATCCGCCATTGCGCCTCGCACGGCGTCACACCGGAGGAAGTGGAATCTGTGTTTCAAAATGTCATCGATGACGATGTGAGCCGGACTTCCGGGCGGCCGGTGATCTTCGGATTCACGGCAGGCAGACGCCATCTGATGGTTGTCTACGAGGAAGTCGATTCGGACACTGTCTATCCGATCACGGCATACGAAGTCCCACGGAGGAAAAAACAATGAAGCGAGTGATTCGTCGCCGGCGCCTGACCCGTGCGGAAGCCGCAAAGTACAGAGGCATTCGAGAGAAGATCAACGCGGAACTGCCGGAACTTCTGGAGCGGCATGAACAGAGAATGACGGCTTTCGGTCAATTTCAAAGCCTAGTCGTGCAATTGAAGGCGGCTCGCGAAAAAATGGGTTTGAGCCTGTCGGATCTGACGGAAAGAACAGGCATGGACCGATCCGCGTTGTCGAAGCTGGAAACGGGACAACGCGTGAACCCGACGATCGAGACGTTGGTCCGTTACGCGGATGCGGTTGGAAAAAAGCTGATCGTTTCTCTAGGGTGATTGCAATCGGAAAACGGTGACGCAGTTCAGGTCGTCCCCGCCCCTCCCCCGAAAAACGAACATGCGCATCCGTTGGCACTTACCTGCGAAGGGCGTGCTTATGAAGCAGTCGCAGCACTAGACGAGAACGCGCGAGATTCCGAGTGATCTCCAGAAGATTCTGCGTGATCCCAATAGTGCCATTCTGCCAGGGCTTGCGGCAAGAGAACCGGCGGAGGAAGCGAACACAGGCGGTTGACAAACCCACCAAGTTCGCGAATATTGCAAGAAATTTTTTCTGCTACAAATCGCACTACTTCGTCGGTTAGCCAGGGTCCCGCGTGGCCCGGATTCCACTCCTTCGCCGCCTCTCGCTCCTGCTCAACACGGCGCTGGATGATCCGGCAGCGCGTTTCGAAATCGGGCGCGCCGACCTCCACTGTGAACCCGCCACGGAATAACGACGCGAGACGGTTTCCAACCCACTCCGCCTTCGGAGCGTGACGACAAGCGACGATTGTGTGCAGATGCCTGCGCACCCGCGATTCGATGAGTGTTTCTACATGCCATTTCAGGCTGGGCTGGGCTGTCAACTCGTCCCAATCGTCGATGAGCAGGATGTCGCAGTTGCTGAGAACTTTCGCCGCTGCTGGGGAGACGAAACTCCCGGAAGCGGGCACCGATGCATTGCGGCACGAGACGTACCGTACCGCACGAGAGGGATCCCATTCCCAACAAAACGGCTCCACGGCCATCAGTAGATGGGTCTTTCCGACACCGGCGTCACCAAAAATGCAAACGGGATTCGCTGCGCTATTCCGTCCTCGAGCGATGCGGCACACAGCTTCAAACGCGCGCCGATTGGCATCGCACGTTTTAAACTCCTCGTGAGTGGCGGGAAACCGACCCTTAATGGCACCGGCGAGCCGACGCATCGTCGGAATTTCCGACTCGGCGTATAGCGACACTTTTTTCTTGCCGATGGATGAATCTTTCGCGGTGATTCGGCCTTGATCTCGCCAGCGGAGCAGATGCTGTCGTTGAGCACCAGGCACGCGCCGTAGCACTTCATTGGGACGAAGAGTGTATTCCCGCTGTAGCGGAAAAGCGTCGTCGGTGTTCAGAGCTTGCGGTTCGCTGGCCATTCAGTGCTTGAGCCACCCTGCGGTTCATCCGCAGCGTTCCCTGTATTCCTGACGTAAAGTTACTACGGCGGCACGTAGAGTAGAATAGTACGGACGTACCATTGGACGATGGTACTTCTCAACAAGGTAACGTTTTCTTAGAGTGTTGCAACATATATTGCAACTGTCGTTGTTGCCATTACATATATTTCTGGAACCCATAGCGGGTGCTCGGTGTCGAATTTGGTAACAGCGGTAGTTCCACATTGGACAGGTGGTAGTGCATTATTCGACAGGAAGGTGGAACCAAATGAACCCGAGATTGCTTGCTTTGCTGCTTGCCTTGGTACTCTTAGCTCAGGTCAGTTCCGCAGACCTGAGCATCAACGTTTTCACGGCCTACAAGGAAGGCCATTTCTCCGAATGCGCGAATCAGGCCGCAGACGCTTTGGAGCACGCCGAGAATCCGCCGGCCTTGACCCGCGAAGAGCGCACTTATGTCAGGATGATGTACGCCTACTGCGAAGCCGCGCTGGCCGACCGGGCCGAAGGCGAGGATCGGACTGCTCATGCTTCCATCGCCCACGATCTATTCAAGCAGCTCTTGGACTCCGGGGAATGGCAAGACACCGGCACGATCTTGACCGAAATGGGCGTGCTGTTTCATCTCGGTCGCTGCGGAGACATTCGCAAGTATGGTGCTGCTTTGCTGGAGACGGATGAAGCTGTAGGAACGACCTACGCCCTGCTCGGTGAATGTGATGTCCGCGATGTTCTGCGGGCCGACCGAGAGAGTCGTTTTGCGGAACGCGAGATCGCACGCGCATCCGCGATTAATCACTTTGCGGTAGCGACCGAAGTTCTCGCTACCGAGGAAGAAGATGCCGAGCCCGGGTCGGCTGCTGTTTTGATGGACATTGGTGCTGATTTAGAGAAGATTCATGAATCTCGGCGAGCTTACGATGCCTTCGTGGCCGCTGAGCAAAAGGGCGCCGAGGACGCTCCCGGATTGGTCTGCCAGTCGCAGTACGAGGCATATGGCGCTGAGATTGCGAAGTACAAATGCAGACAGGCCACGCATCAAGGCAGCACCGAAAGCCGCATGCGCGCGTTCAGCGCATCGGCTCGAATCGATATCGATTGTAAGGATTACCGCGCTGCCGTCGAGGACATTCGTGCGGCAATCGGCTTGACCAGGGAGCCCCCGCGAGCGTTCTTCAATCTTCTCGCCGCCGGGGAAGCGTGGCTGAATCACGTGGACACGGCGCTCTTCATTTTGAACGAAAACGTTGAGACTGGCTACTTGCCCGCCCTGAAGACTCGTTCGCAACTCCTCTGCAACCAAGGACAAAAACTGCCGGCACGCATCGATGCTATTAGGTATGCCGAGCGGTGTGCGAAAGACGTTACCTGTCGCGGGGAAGCATCCCAACTGAGCACCTGCCCGATTCGTGAGGTGGTGTATCCGCCGCTTACGGATACCGCAGTGATCGAGACGGTGCCGTCAGCGCCGAGCGGGAAGCTCCGCGAATCCACGCGGCCTGTGCCGGGACCGGAGCATCCGCGTCGCAATGTCGGCGCCGATCGGCCTAGTCAGTCGATGGTCGTCATGAACGCGCGTCGGTCTATTAGCGAGCAAGCAACGTACACCGCCGACGTTTGGTCGGCGGGCCCGCCGCGTCGCCTTGGAATCGGACGTGTCTATCGCAGCGTTGTCTAGAAGCATTTCAAACCCGGTTCCTCGAGGGACGGCGTTTCACGCTGTCCCTCACTTCTAACCTCTTCTCGCCCCAGGACCATCAGGTCTTGCCGCCCACGCGCCAGCCGTGCTCTGATTACTCCTTTGATTCAGGCATGGGCATGGCATAGCGTAGCGTGCAAAATTGTTTACTCAGTTGATACGGTTATCGAGTTGCAACGATGGGGGCAGATGTTGTGGTTAACTCGTTGGTCAACCACTACATCTTCGTGATTCCAGCTTTAAATCGCCGGAAAAAGCCCGTGAAAACCCAAGGTTTTCGGCAGAAACGCCGTTAGCTTCACTTGACAGCCTGCTATTGACGGAGATATCAACATTGCACAGGAGTGGTGCATCCGCTCGGGCTCGTGCGTTTGGGGCCTTCGCGGCGTTTTCTGATTGGGCCCGCTCCGGTGATGAAAAGGGTAATGAGGTTTTCGTCCAATGCCCATGCTGCTTGATTCGCGAGAAGTGATGAATGTTCGGCAAGCATCGCAGTATTTGGGGATCTCCGCCGACACGCTTTATACCTACGTGTCGAACAAACGGATTCCCGCTTTCAAGCTGGGCAACCGCTGGAAGTTCAAGAAGACGACGCTGGACCGTTGGATGGTGAATCAAATGGCGCGGCAATCCGGCGCCAGTGTGGAAGAGTAGCCGACGACTTAACGAGCAGGGGAAAGCGCGGAGAGGCAGGACAAACACATGTTTGGGATGGGAAAAAGCAAGCAGATCGTCGGACTGGACATCGGATCCAGCTCGGTGAAAGCCGTGGAGATCAAGAAGAGCGGCAAGAACCTGGAGATCGTCCACCTGGGTTTGCTCCCCCTTCCCCAGGAAGTGGTGGTCGACGGCGGAATCGTCGACTCCGGCGCCGTCTCGAACACCATCACCCAGCTTTTCGCCGAACAAAAGATCAAAACCAAGAACGTCGCCACCAGCGTCAGCGGACACTCGGTGATTGTCAAGCGGCTCACCATGACCGGCATGTCGGAAGCCGACCTCGCCGATGCGATCCAGATGGAAGCGGCGCAGCACATCCCCTTCGACATCGCGGAAGTCAACATGGATCACCAGATCCTGGAAGGCGACGAGACCACCGCCAACATGGACGTGCTTCTCGTCGCGGCGAAAAAAGAAAAAGTTCTGAACTACACGTTCGTGCTGAACCAAGCCGGGCGCGCGCCGGGCGTGGTGGACATCGACGCCTTCGCGATGCAAAACGCCTACGAGTACAACTATCAGCCGGCGGCCGACGTGACGGTGGCGCTGCTGAACATCGGCGCCAGCGTGATGAACATCAATTTGGTGCGCGGGCAAACGCCTTTGTTCGTCCGCGACGTTTCGGTGGGCGGCAATCAGTACACCGATTCGCTGATCAAGGAATTGGACTTGAACTTCGAGGACGCCGAGCGCGTGAAGATGGGCAAGAATGTCGCCGGCGTGTCCGATGAGGCGCGCTTGCCGGTGCTGAAGTCGGTATCGGAAATCATTTTGCTGGAAATTCAAAAGACCTTCGACTATTTCCGTTCCACCGCGGGCGGCGAGCAGATTCAAAAGATCTATCTCGCCGGCGGATCGGCGCGGGTGGCCGGCTTGATGGAATTGCTGAAACAGGATTTCTCCATGCCGGTGGAGGAATTGAATCCGTTCCAGCGCATTTCTTGGAATCCCTCGGGTCCCTGGGCGCAGGTGGTGGAAGAGAATGCGCCACGCCTGGCGGTGGCCGTGGGATTGGCGCTGAGGAGCTTCGAAAACCTATGATCAAGATCAACCTCCTCGGACTGAAGAAGGAAATCAAGAAGAGCGCCGCGCCGTCGGTGTCGCTGGCGGGCACCGCGCTTTCGGCGGCGGCCGTGATTTTCCTGCTGGTCGGCTTGGGCTGGTGCTATTACCGCTACTACACGCTCGATAACGACGCCAACAAGATCACCGCCGACATGGCCAAGGCCACGAAAGAGCAAACGCGATTGGCGGGCGTCAAGAAACAGTACGACGACATGCAGAAGCAGAAGGCGCTGCTGATCAAGCAAATCGACGTGATCTCGGCGCTCGAGAAGGGGCGCACCGGCCCTGTCGAAATGCTCGCGGCGCTCGCCAACACGGTGATTTCCACGAAAACGATGTGGCTGACCACCTTCGAGAACAACGGCGTCAACGTGCACATGACCGGACGCGCGACTTCGGCCGATACGGTCGCCGACTTCATGCGCAATTTAAAGGACACCGGCCAGTTCACGAATATCGAGTTGAAGGACACCTCGGAAGACGACAGCAAGGACTTCGGTCCCACGTTCACGTTCGATCTGACGGCGCAATTGGCCAACGTCTCGCCGACGCAAGCGGCGGGGAAGAAGTAGGGAGAAGAGGAACCGGCTATGAAGAAATTTTCCGATCTACCGTTGGTCGCGCAGTTGGGAATCTTCTTGCTGATCCCGGCGATCATCATTGGTGTCGCCGAGTTTGCTTACTTCCCGTTCGCTCCCACTCCGTCGGGCACGCTGCAGGAATGGCAGACCTACAACGATGGGCAGCGCAAAAAAGTTTCCGACCTGGAAGCCCAGAACAAGAAGGATCAAGCGATCGAGAAGGATCTGGCCAACATCAAGAAGGAAAGCGACCAGATGCAGGCCAAACTGGTGGAGCTTCGCAACATCGTGCCGTTCGACAAAGACGTGGACGGATTTATCAAGGGCGTGCGCGAAGCCGCCAACCTTTCGGGCGTCGTGGTTCGCCGCTTCACGCCGATGAGCGAAACTACTCGCGAGTATTACGTGGAGATTCCGCTGGACATCGAGTTTGACGGCACGTTTCACTCGATGCTGCAATTCTTCAATCGTGTGGGCACGCTGCCGCGCATCGCCAACGTGAGCGATGTGGCGGCGGGTCCCTTGGGCGGCGGAGTGAAGGGCGTCCACAAACAATACGCCTACGCACCGGGCGAGACGTTACAAGCCAGTTGCCATGTGACGACGTTTTACCAAAAGGATGCGAGCAAGACGCCCGCGAAGAAGTAGGGCAAAGGGACAATCGTTATGACGAGTCTCGGAAGAAAATTCGGTTTGCTAGCAGCCGCGCTGGCAATGGCGCTGGTCCCAGGCGTATTGAGTATCGCCTGGGGCCAGGCCAAACCTGCGCCTGCGGGGTCCACGGGGAAAACCGGCGCGGCCAAGCCGGCTCCAACCAGCGCGCCGGGCAAATCGGCCAACGCGACCGGCGCTCCAGCTCCCACCAAGCCGACGCCGGCTGGTCAGCCGCTCCCCACCAGCGTTCAACCGATGGCGGGCATGCAAGGGAAGCCGGGCGCCACTGGAAAATCCGGAGCCATGGGCAAATCCGGCGGAACGGGCACCGCTCAACCCAGCGCCGCTGAAGTCCTGAAGAAAGCCCAGCAGATGAGCAGTGAAGCGGGTCGCCGTCAAGCTGCCGCGGAAGAACAAAAGCAAGCCGCCGCCAAGGGCGAGAGCGGCAAGACCGGCTCTAAGGGTCCCGAAGCGCCGAAGGGTCCCGCGGGTGTCGCGCCTACCAAGACTTCCGGATTCATCGTGGAGAAGGGCGATCCGTTCGCCGTTCCCCTCAAGCCGCAAACCGCGGCGGTTACGCCGCAGGATTTGCCGCAGGGTCAAGCGGGCTTGCTGGTATCGCAAGTGGATTTGCAAGGCGTCATAAAAATAGCCAGTGGAAATCGCGCCGTGGTGAAGGGTCCCAACGGTCGGACGTATTTCCTGAGGGTGAACGACAAGATTTACAACGCGCGAGTGACCAAGATCACCGAGGACTCGATTTACTTTGAGGAAACGAACGTGGACCCGTTGGGCAAGGCGACGAAACGCGAAGTCGTCAAGACGATGCCCGCGGCGGAGAAGAAGCAGCCATGAGCCCGACCAAGAAGGTTTACAGCTTTTTTGGACGGGGGAGGAGCGAGATCGACATGAAGCGAGAAGCTAACCAAACGAATGGTCATCAATCGCCGAAGGCGGCGCCTGTCAAGGCGGCCGTAGCGGCTTTGCTTGTTGCGTTGGCGATGATGCTGTCTCCGGTGATGGCGAACGCGCAGTCCCCCGCGCCCGCGACGCCCGCAATCCGTCTTCAGGCGGTCCACGCCGTGACGTTCCGCGACAACGGCCGCAACGCTGTGACGCTGGCGTTGGACTTGGCCGGCGACTACACGTACACGCCCGGCAATTCCGGCACGCGCTTGCTCACCATCGATCTGCCCGGCGCGGTCACCGACGAAGATAGCGCCAGCCACTTGCTGGCGTCGCAGTTGGTGTCCAGCTATCGCGTGGCTCCGGTGGAGATCGGCGGGCATCCGATGCTGCGCATGGAAGTTTTGCTAAAGGCTCCCGCGACGGCAGAGTATCGCCGCACCGAGCGTGGTTTGGAAATGCGCTTGATGGCCGCGACGGCTTCGTCGGGTCCGGCGGCCACGCCCGCTGCGCCGGCGATCGCTTCGGCGCCCGCGGCCGCGACGCCGAAAATGATGAACGTGTCGGAAACGCAAGTTTCCTCGCGTCCGGCGAACCGGTTGGAAAAAGTTCAACTCTCAGGATCGAGCGAATCTCCCAGCGTGCAAGTCACCGCCAACGGCAGCGTGGAATTTAAGGCTTTCGAACTGCGTGCGCCGCATCGCTTGGTTGTGGACATGGCCGGCGTTGTGAATCATGCCGGGAAGGAACCGGTTGTGGTGAAGGAATCGTCTCCGCTGCGTGCCGTGCGCGTGGGACAATTCCGCGAAAATCCTCCCACCGCGCGCGTGGTGTTGGAACTGAACGACGACGCCAAGTACGACGTGCATCGCGGACCGAACGGCGTGGAGATTGAAGTGCGCTCGGCTTCCGCGCCTGCCACTTCAGCGCCTGCGGCAACCCCAGCAAAGACTTCGGCGGCTACCTATTCCGCGAGTCTCGCGCCCGCGCCTACTACGACAGCCGCTCCGGTGTTGCCCGCGGCGTCGAGCGCCGTGATGGCCAACATTCAGCAAGCTTCCGCGGCGCCGAAGGACGAACCCGCTTCGCCGGAACCGATGCTCGTGCCGCGTCCGAATCGCACGCCGGTGGAAGAGAATATCGCTCCGGCGCCCGTGACGCCTTCGGCGATTGTGCCGGGAATCCCGATGGCAATCGCCACGCCTTCTCCGGCCGCTCCGGCTCCGATTGCGCCCGCTCCGCCAACCACGGCTGAAACCAAGCCGATTTCCATGGCGACGGCGGCAGCCATGTTGCGCACCGGGCAAGCGATGCCGTCCGCGCAGCAAGCGACGCCTCCGATGTCTGGCGGTCAAGTAATGTTGGGACCCGGCGCGCCGCCGCCTCCCGCCGGAACGAAGCGTTATACGGGTGAACTGATCTCCATCAACGTGAAGGACGCCGATCTGCGCGACTTCTTCCGCTTGATCCAGGAAATCAGCGGCCTGAACGTGATCATCGATCAAGCGGTGCACGGCCAACTTACCATGACGTTGAACGATGTGCCGTGGGATCAGGCCCTCGACATCGTGCTGCACAATTTCCAGCTTGACGCCGTGCTCGACGGCAACGTGTTGCGCATCGCCACTGCCGATCAGGTGCGTACGGAGCAGAAAGTGATTGCCGACGCCGCCGCGGCGCAGCAAGAGACGATCGAACGCCAAACCGTAACGCGCACGCTGAGCTACGCCAAGGCCGCCGAATTGATGCCCACCGTGCGCAAGTTCCTGACCAAGCGCGGCGACGTGGTGGCGTACGATCGCAACAACCAATTGATCATTACCGATACGCCGGCCGGCATCGCCACGGTGGACAACATCCTGGCGCAACTCGACAAGCGCAACCAACAAGTGGAGATTGAAGCGCGCGTCGTAGCGGCGTCCCGGCAGTTCACGCGCGATTTCGGTTCGCAAATCGGTTACGCTTTCGGCTCGGGCAATTCGATCCTGGGCGGCAACCCGCTCGGCGGCAACACCAGCCCGATTTCGCGGACTCCCGCGCCGGTCTTCACGGCGGGCGGCGGCAACTCGCTGCCGTTGTTCTCCAACTTCCCCGCACCGGGCGCGAACACGGGCGTGGCCTACACGCTGTTCAATCCGCGCTTCGACCTGGACTTGATTCTGACAGCGGCAGAACAAAAAGGTACCGGAAAACTGCTCTCGCGGCCGAAGATCATCACGCAAAACAATCGCCAGGGCAAGATTTCCCAGGGCGTGAAGATTCCGATCCAGACGACGGTGAACAACACGATCAGCTTGTTGTTCCAAGACGTGACGTTGTCGATGACGGTGACGCCGCAAATCACCGCCGACGGTACGATCTTCATGGATATCGACGTGAGCAACTCCACCATCGACCCCGGTATCCCGCGCATCAACGGTACGCCGGCGCTCGATACGCAGGAAGCCACCACCAGCGTGACCGTGCAGGACGGCGGCACGGTGGTCTTCGGCGGCGTGGTGCAGAACAGCAACAACCTGTCGGTGCAGCAGGTGCCGCTCCTCGGCTCCATCCCGATTGTCGGCAACCTGTTCAAGACCACTTCGGTCTCCACCACGACGACCGAGTTGATCTTCTTCGTAACGCCGAAGATTCTGTAGGACGAGGAAAGGAAAACCGAAGGCAAAAGGCAAAAGGCAAAAGTCAAAAGGCAAAAGTTTAGGACGGTTAGCCCATAGGAAGCGCACTTTGGTCTTCCTTTTGCCTTTTGACTTTTGCCTTTTGCCTTTTGCCTTGTGTTTAAATCTCCTTGAAGGCCATTGATCCCGTGACCAGCCGAATCGATCGTGTTCGCGCGCTCTTCCCTCAGGTCAAAGTCACTTGCCTGCTCGTGTCGGGAATGGCCAACATTCGCTACCTCACTGGATTCACCGGCAGCAACGCTTTGCTGCTGGTCGATCGCGATTCCACTGTGTTTTTCACCGACGGTCGCTACACCACACAAGCGCAACAGGAAGTGAGCGATGCGGAAGTCGTTACACCGAAGAAAGGTCTGTGGCCGGAAGCGCTGAAGCGGCTGAAAGGACGCCGCGGCCTGGTGGCCGGCTTCGACTCCGGCGTGTCTTTTGCACTGTCGAAGGTCATCCTGAAGGGATTGGGTGAAAAGCGTACGCGCGCCGTCGCCGGCGTGGTGGAGCGTCTGCGAGGCGTCAAGGACGAAGAGGAAATCGCGGCGATCCGCGCGTCGGCGGAGCTCAATTCGCGCGTGCACGCGGAAATCCTGAAACTGGTAAAGCCGGGCGTCACGGAACGCGATCTCGCCGCCGAACTCGACTACCGCATGCGCCGCGCCGGCGCCTCGGGACCGTCGTTCGATAGCATTGTCGCCGCGGGACCCAACAGCGCGCTGCCGCACGCGCATCCCACTTCCCGCGCGGTCGGTCCGGGACAGTTCCTGCTTTTCGACCATGGTACTATGTTGAATGGTTACTGCTCGGACATGACGCGAACCGTTTGGATTCGCTCTTCCGAGGCCGCGGACTTGGGGAAAGCACGCGAATTGTACTCCACCGTTTTGGAAGCGCATGAACAAGCCCGTCTGGCGGTGCGCGCCGGCGCGCGCTGTTCGCAAGTGGATGCCGCGGCGCGCCGCGTCATCGCGGCCAAAGGCTGGGGAAAATATTTCTCGCATAGTACGGGACACGGTGTAGGACTGGAGATTCACGAATCGCCGCGCGTGGCCGCGACATCGAAAGACAAGTTGCCGGCCGGCGCCGTCATTACCATCGAGCCGGGTGTTTATCTCCCCGGGTTCGGCGGCGTGCGGATTGAAGATATGGTAGTGGTGCGCGAGAACGGCGCCGAGGGACTGACTCCGTCGCCCAAGGAATTCACGCCAATATGAAGCCGAAAGGGAAGGACAAGCCTAAGCATGACTCGCCGCTGAACTTGCGCGAGATCAAGGAACTCCTCGAGATGGTGGAGGAGAAAGGCTTTGCGGAATTTGAATTGGAAGCCGGCGGCATGCACTTGCGCGTGCGTCGCGAAGCACAGCAGCCACTGCTGCCGTCGCACGGACCGGTGATCGCCTACGAGCCGGTGGCGATTCCCGCGCAACTGGCGCCTGTGCCGATGGCGGCGCCTTCGCCCGTGGCCGATCCTCCGGCGGCGGCTCCGGCTCCCGCCGCGCCTCCCACGCCGAAGGCCGCGGAAGAAAACTTGTCCACGGTGAAATCGCCGATCGTCGGGACATTTTACGAATCGTCGGCGCCCGGCTCGCCGCCGCTCGCGAGGGTTGGTCAAACGGTTCAAAAGGGTCAAGTGCTCTGCATCGTGGAAGCAATGAAACTGATGAACGAAATCGAATCGGATGTCGCCGGCGAAGTGGTGCAGTGTCTCGTGAAAAACGGACAGCCGGTGGAATACGGCCAGCCGCTGTTTGCGATACGACCGGCGTAGCGAGAGGGCGAGAAAAATGAAGGCAAAAGGCAAAAGGCAAAAGGCAAAAGGCAAAAATCAAGAAGAACGCCTTCTTCCTTCCTTTTGCCTTTTGACTTTTGCCTTTTGCCTTTTGCCTTCGCCTCCGGCTTCCCATGTTTAGAAAAATCCTCATTGCTAACAGAGGCGAGATTGCCTTGCGCGTAATCTGCGCCTGCAAGGAACTGGGCATTCCCTCGGTGGCGGTGTATTCGGAAGCCGATCGCGATTCGCTGCACGTGCGCTTCGCCGACCAAGCGATTTGCATCGGCCCGCCCCGATCGAGCGACAGCTACCTGAACATTCCGCAAGTGATCAGCGCCGCGGAAATTACCAACGCCGACGCCGTGCATCCCGGCTACGGTTTTCTCTCGGAGAATCCCAACTTTGCGGAAGTCTGCGAGACCAGCGGCTTGACGTTCATCGGCCCCCGCCCGGAAATCATCCGGCTGATGGGCGAAAAAGATCGCGCCCGGCAAGCGATGAAGGAAGCGGGCATGCCGATCATTCCGGGATCGGATGGCGTGATCGATGCGGAAGATGATTTGAAGGCCATCGCGCGCGATCTTGGCTTTCCCGTGCTGATCAAAGCGGCGGCGGGCGGCGGCGGACGCGGCATGCGCATCGTGCGCAAGGAAGAAGAACTCGTTTCCTCGTGGCAAGCAGCGCGCAACGAAGCGGGACTGGCGTTCGGCAACTCCGATGTCTACGTGGAGCGCTTCATCGATCGCCCTCGTCACATCGAGTTTCAAGTGCTCGGCGATCAGCACGGCCGCATCGTGCACTTGGGGGAACGCGAGTGCAGCATCCAGCGCCGCCACCAAAAGTTGATCGAAGAATCGCCCTCGCCGCGCATGACGCCGGAGTTGCGCAAGGCCATGGGCCAACAAATCTTGAAGGCGCTCGAAGACATCGGCTACACCAACGCCGGCACCGTGGAATTGTTGATGGACGAAAAGGGCCGTCTCTACTTCATCGAGATGAACACGCGCATTCAGGTGGAACATCCGGTGACGGAAATGGTCACCAACATCGATCTCGTGAAGGCGCAGATCATGATCGCAGCCGGCTCGGACATGAACGCGGTGTTGCGCGGCGGCGTTTTGGGCAAAGACGGCGGCGTGGAATTGCGCGGCCACTCGATCGAATGCCGCATCAACGCGGAAAATCCCGAGACTTTCGCGCCATCGCCGGGAAAAATCACCGCCCTGCACTTACCCGGCGGCACCGGCGTGCGCGTCGACACGTTTGCGCACAGCGAATGCGTGATTCCGCAGTATTACGATTCCCTGATCGCCAAACTCATCGTGCGCGGCCGCGATCGCGACGAAGCGATCAGCCGCATGTCGCGGGCGCTCGAAATGTTCATCGTGCAGGGCATCTTTACTTCCATCCCGCTGCACCAGAAAATCATGCACCATCCCGAATTCATCGCCGGCAACATCGATACGAAATTCATCGAGCGCATGAACGAATCGCGAAAGGCGTAGGCTGCGCGCGAATGATCGTCCGTTTCGCGGTTCTCGCCGGGGCTAAAGCCCCGCAGCAAGAGACGGCTTGTGGCACGGCTAAGGCACGTGCCTTGATACGAAGCCGGGTAGCGCGGAATAGTGCGGAAAGGGCGCATCGGATATGATCGGCCTTGTATCAGGGCACGGCTTCAGCCGTGCCGAACGTACGAGGAAAGGAATTGGGCTTTAGCCCCCGTGAATGGCGAAACCGGCCCGCCATGCCGACCCAAAGAACGTCCTGAGTTACGCACGGACGTTCTTTGCCACAACGAAGACCAGCCAAGGCCGCGCTCTGCTGCAGTCGGAACGGAATGCCACATTGCTGATCGATGTGCTCCGTTCCTACGTGGTGGCCAAAAAGTTTCGTCTCCATGATTTCGTGATCATGCCGAATCACCTGCATCTGCTCGTGACTGTTGGCGAAGGGATGACCATCGAAAGGGCCATGCAACTCGTGAAAGGTGGATTCTCGTATCGGTTAAAGAAAGAATATGGCTACCTGGGAGAGGTCTGGCAGCGCGGTTTCTCGGAGGTTCGCGTCGAAGATCGGCGGAGCTTCTTGAGACACAGGGAATACATCGCTGCGAATCCCGTGAAGGCGGCCTTGGCGGACTCTCCCGAAGCGTTTCCCTATTGCTTTACGTATCTGGCGAGCAAGAAAGGCGCAGGGGCTAAAGCCCCGGAGCAAGAAACAGCTTGCGGCACGGCTGAAGCCGTGCCCTGATACAAATCACTGCTTGCAGCACGGCTCTTCGCTCGACCCGTTCGCTACCGGGCTGTGCGGGAACGGCGCATCGGATATGATTGCCCTTGTATCAGGGCACGGCTTCAGCCGTGCCGAACGTACGCGGAAAGGAATAGGGCTTTAGCCTCCGTGAATGACGAAGCCGGCCCGCCATGCCGATCCAAATAACGTCCTGAGTTCCGAAGCCGTGCCCTGATCCAAATCACAGACCAGAGTGAGACGCAGGCGGGTATCACACGTAACAAGAATGCGATGATGCTTTCCGAATCCTTATGATCTGCGATTTCAGCCTCGCCCAGCGCCTGGAAATGGCCGACTCCACCGCCGCACGCCGCTGCGGCGAAGCGCTCCAGCGCGCGCATCCGGAAATGAACGCGTGTACCGAACGAATTGGCGGCGGCACGGCAATTTTTGCAGGCGTTGGATCGCCGATCACGCAGGCGATCGGCCTGGGCATGCAGGGTCCCGTGACGCCGGAGGACATGGACCGCCTGGCGCACTTCTTTGAGAGCCGCGGTTCGCGCGTGGAGATCGAGTGCTCGCCGTTCTGCCATCCTTCGCTGCGCGAGCAAATCGACACGCGCGGCTATCGCGTGCTCGAATGGTCGAATGTGTTGTGCCAGCGGATTGATCCGGGAGCGACCGCGCCGCCGCCTTCGGTCGGCGTGGAAATCCGCAAAGCCGGTCCCGACGAAGCCGAGCTCTGGTGCACTTTGCTGTGCATGGGGTTCGCCGATGAAGTGGGCGGCGACGCGGCGATGACGCTGATTCCCGCGGGACGCGCGCTGTTCGGCGCGGCCATGGCCGGATTTCTTGCATACGTCGATGGTCAAGCGGCCGGCGGCGGAGTCGTGTGGATTCACGAGGGCGTCGCGGGAGTGCAAGGCGCGTCGGTGTTGCCCGCGTTTCGCCGTCGCGGCGCGCAAAGCGCGCTGTTGCAGGCGCGAATCGATTTCGCGCGCCAGCATGGTTGCGACTTGGCGTACACCATCACCGGTCCCGGCACCGGATCGCAGCGCAACGTGGAGCGCGCGGGCTTCCGCACCGTTTACACCAGGACCAAGTTGTACAAACCGCAGCCGGCCACTTCCTAGTCTCTAACCTAATACATCCGTTGGCTTTAACCCCTCGGTAGGTTCGTTTTGTAATTTTGATGTTTTCACGACCACATGCTTTCCGTCGGTAGCGCGAAACACACGCCGCGCCTGAAACCAGTTTGACATATCGCGGTATCGTTTCCGGGTGCCGCAGGTCTTAAGTGGCTGATTCAGCGAACAATAAAAACCGCAGTGCAAGAATTCGCTTCACGTTATTTCTTGACCGGCGCCTTGCGCTGCAATTCGTCGAAGAAATTCAGCAGGAACGTAACGTGGGTGGGCGGCTTTTCAGCCTCGGCCTCGAGAGGAACGAACAACGTTGCGATTCGCTTGCCATCGGGCGAAATGACCGGCGTTGTGTCCCGGAGGATCGCTTGTGACGCCGACCATTCCTTGGGTTTCTCCGGTTGGAACACGCCGTTCCTAACGGTGTAGGGCACGGACATGATTTGCCGCTCGGCGCTCACATAGAACAATCCTCCGCTCTTTGACCAGAAGGGATAGTTTCCTTGGACCGTGGAAACCTGCCACTGTCCGCTGCCCGGCGACGGTGGAAATGGGCGCACGATGATGTCGCGAGCTCCCGAGCCGGTGGTCGTTGTGGCGTAAGCCAACCAGTGGCCATCCGGTGAGAGCGTCGGGCCCGACTCGACTTGAGTGTTCATGCTTGTCTTCAAGACAAGCTCGGCCTTGCCGGCCTTTGGACGATCTGGATCGCTCCAATCCAACGAGAGCGTCCAGACGTGGCCGCCCGTGTTGAATACCATTCGCGTCCCGTCGGGTGTAAACGAGGGAATCGACTGTGCGGACGATGTACTTTCCTGCAACAAGATCGGTTCACCGCTGCCATCGGCGCGAATGCAATAGAAGCCCACAACCTTATCCGCTTGATTGTTGTAAATGATGTGCTTGCCGTCGGGAGTCCACGCGGGATGGTGCGCCGTAGCGCCCGCCAGAGTCAACCGCGACATGACGTCACGCTCCCAGTCGTAGACCAACAATTCTCGGTTCGACGAGGTCAGCGCCGTGAGAGCAAATCGCTTTCCATCGGGTGAAAGACTGAATTCGGAATAGTCGCCGCGAGGACCAATGGGAGTCGACTTTTTGTTGCTGTCCAACCAGTAGAGCATTCGTCCAAACGACGTGTTCTTGCCGGGCACGTAGACGGCTGTCCCGCTGGCCGACACCGCCAACTGGACGCCGCCAAAACTCGGGCGGCTATCCACATCATCGAGAACCGGAATGGGTTGGCCCGTGACGGCCATTCGCTCCGGATCAACTGTCACAGCGTACAGGATGCCCTGATGCGAAAAGAGGAGATGACCCGTTTCCACATAGCGTCCGTTGTAGCCGCCATGATACAGAGTTTTGCGCGCACCGGTCTTCAACGACTGGATTTCGATGTCGGCGTTTTCGTAATTTCCTCCCACGCTGTGGCTGGTGAAAACCAGGTAGGACCCCGTCACGTGCGGCCAGCGGTGCGTGACTTCATCTTTGTTCTTGCGAAGTTCTGTTACCGGTGTGATGGCGCCGCCGGTGGACGGCACACGCATGATCGGAGATCGAATGTTTGCCGGAAAGTAGATGTAACCATCTTCGGCCCAGTCCACGCCAATTCCGCCACTTAGTTCCGCCAGTACAGTGGCCGCGCCGCCGGCGACGGGCATCGTTCTTAGTTTTCCGTCCCCCCAAAAGGCCAGGGATTGGCTATCCGGAGAAAAAACCATGGTCACGACTGAGCTGGTTCCCAAAGGGATTGAATTGGCGACAAGAGAGGCGCTGGTTTGATCGAGCGAGCGAAGGAAGACATGAATCTGGCCGTCCGCGCCTTTGCCGCAGAACGCGATGCGCGTGCCGTCAGGCGACAAGGCGACGGCCGGCGACCTCGAGGAGTCCAAGATCACATCCGGCGAAGGCTCCACGCTGAAGCGCTGGAGCGGCTTGGGCTTCGGCCGGCTCTCGCGCCACAACACGCCGGCGGCGATGCTCGCGACGATCGCCAGCAATGCGAACAGCGCAGTCATCGCGGGCCATACGGCGCCCTTTGCGGGCGTCGCAGCGGCCGACTCCGCGAGAATGGTTGACCCGGCCGTCACGGACGCGAACGAATTGGAATCGCCGATATGCCGCAAACGCTGCTTGGGATCTTTTCGCAAGCACAACTTCAGCAACTCCGTGGGACTTCCCGGCGGCAGCAGCGACCAGTCCGGTTCCTTGCTGATCACCGCGGCCATCGCTTCAATCGCGCTGTCGCCGGGGAACGCGCGTTTCCCGGTGAGAAGTTCGTAGTAAACGCAGCCGTACGCCCAAACGTCGGCGCGCGCGTCCACGGATTTTCCCTTGGCTTGCTCCGGCGACATATACGACGCCGTGCCGAGAATCGCGCCGGCCCGCGTGGCGGCGATGGAGAGCGTCGGCGAGTTGCTGATGTCGGCGGAATTCTCTTCCATCGCTTTGGCCAATCCGAAGTCGAGGACTTTCACTTGGCCGTCGGGAGTGATCTTGATGTTGGCCGGCTTCAGATCGCGGTGAACGATGCCTTTCTCGTGCGCCGCTTCAAGCGCGTCGGCGATTTGCCGCGCGATGGCCGCCGCGTCCTCTACGGGGACAGGTCCGCGCAAGTCTTCGCCGGGGACCAACTCCATGACCAGCGCGGCTTCGTCGCCGGCCCCTTACCAACCGAAGACCTGCGCGATGTTGGGATGATTCAACGCCGCCAGCACCTGCGCTTCGCGCTGAAAGCGCGCCATGCGCTCGCTATCTTTGGCGAACGCCTGCGGCAAAACTTTGATGGCGACTTCGCGATTCAGTTTGGTGTCGCGCGCTTTGTACACCTCGCCCATTCCGCCCGCGCCGAGAGGCGCGATCACTTCATAAGGTCCGAGGCGTGAGCCAGGCGCAATCATTTGGAGTGCGGCGACTTGTCGCCGCTTTTCCTTGGTCAGTTATCGTCGTCGATTTTCAACGCGTCGATCTTGACGGCGTAAACCGTTTTGACCGTCGCGCGAGTTGCGGTCCTTTCAAACCAAGCCGCGGAACACCAAGCGTACTGGTTCGCCACTGCTACCAAACCGTGTCTCACCGGATTCTGATGGACGTAGTTCAGACGAGCCAAGTAAGACGCCTGATAGGTTAGTCTGGTGTCCCAAAAGTTGTACCACACCTTGCGGCCCTCGCAGTGGTCCATCCGATTCAACTCCCGCGCAGTGTCGGCGTGAAGATCGGTCAACATCCGCTTGAGGTCTGCCCCACTCTCTTCGGCGCGGGCCACGAAGTGATAATGGTTCGGAAAAGCTGCCCAGGCTTCCAAATGCCAATGATGTTTCTTCGCGACATTCAGCAGACGGCCTTCCAATAGCCCCAACTTTTCCGGGCCCGTGAAAAGGTGCTTCTTATAAAGAGTCGCGGCGGTGACCATATATACGCCGGACGACGTAAGACGATGCACCGGTGCGTGCGGCCAGTCCTTGATCGTGCTTTGAGTTTCCATAGCTATTGATGAGAAAAGCGGCGACAAGTCGCCGCACTCCAAATTGACTCGTAAGGTCCGAGGCGTGAGCCGGGGGTCAAAGGCATGAAGTAGGATTCTGTCACATCTGATATAACTGGCACAGGAAAGCTATGAGTTCTCGCTTGTTCACGCTGGGAGTCGCGCTCGGCGCCGTCGTTCTTCTCGCGCAAACGATTCAGCAAACTCCGCCGAAGCCGCCGCCGCCCGAGTCGAACAAACAGCAGTCCGACGACGAACCGAAATTGCGCCGCGCGCCGGCGTTCGCTTCCATTTCCGGCGTGATCACTTCGGCGTCCACTGGATCGCCGGTGCCCGGCGCGGAAATCTCGGCGCTCGAAAAGGACGGCAAGGATTTTCGCACCGCCAAGTCCGACGCCAACGGCCAATTCAAGATCGAGGGTCTCGTGCCCGGATCGTACGTGGTGAGTTGCGCGCTCTCCGGATACGTCACGACAAAATTCCCGCAGCAATCTTCTCCGGGACAAAGCTGGCGCGTTCCGCCTTTCTATTTGGTGCTGGCGCCGTCGCAACAAACTTCCGCCATTGATTTCCGCATGGAACAGAACGCCAGCATTTCCGGCGTTGTGTCGACGCAAGACGGCCGCGGCATCGCCGGCGTTTCCGTGCAGGCCTTTTCCCAATACTACACGCATGAAGGCGCGCGGCTCGCCGCCAGAGGCGCCGGACGCACCGATGGTCAAGGACGCTATCGCATCAGCGCGCTGGCGCCGGGAACGTATTTTGTGCACGCCGAAAAAATCGTGGGACCGGAAGGTTTTGCGCCGAGTTTTTATCCAGCGGCCGCGGAAGCGTCGGCGGCGAAATCGATTCAGCTCCACATCGGGCAGGACCTCACGGGCATCGATTTGAAGTTGACGAAAACGCCCGGTTATCGCGTCGCCGGAAAACTGCGCGATCTTCGCAACGACACTGACGTGACCGCGGGATTTACCGTAACGGCCGCGCCGGAACTGGGATCGTCGGGCGTGCGCGCGACGATCGCCAAGGATGGAACGTTCCAGTTCGACAGCTTGATTCCCGGCAAGTATCGCCTGACCGTATCGATGACCGATTTGCTGACCGGCGCGCTTTTCAAAGCGTCGCAGAGCATCGAAGTTAAACCAGAAGCCAAGCCAGAAGATCTGTCGAACATCGTCGTACCGATCGGCGTCGGCCACACCGTGCGTGTCACCGTGAAGACGACCGAAGGCCTGTTGCCGGCGCGCTTGCCGCTCATGCTCGTGAATCGCGAAGACGCCGAGGAACCGGGCCGAGCCGTCGCGCCGCTGCGCGCGGCGATGCTCGATCTCGACACGTATCAGTTCTACAACGTGCCGGCCGGCGACTATCTACTGCTTTTGGGCGCGAGCACGCTGCCCGATACGCGGAGTTTCTATTTTCAATCGGTGACGCTCGATGAAAAAGACGCTTGGGAGCCGGGCTTCATCGTGCCCGCCGGCATCGGAAAAATGGAACTAACGGCGACCGTGAATCGCCACGGCGGAATTTTGAACGGAATCGCCAAAGACGGCGCGGATCTTCCGCTGCAAGGGCGGCCCATCGTGGTGGTGTCCGCGGATCGCGAACAACGGCGCCGGCGAAACGGTGCGATGGTCGCATGGACCGATAGTTTCGGCGTGTTTCATTTATTCGGTTTGACGCCGGGACCGTATTTCGCGGTGCTGTGGACGGGCGGCGATCCTGTGGAAGCGCTGAATCCCACGTACTGGGACGAAATGGAGCGCAACGCCGCGCGGATCACGATATCGACGGACACGCAAACTTCCATCACGTTGAAGTCGGGGCGATCGAGTAATTCACCGCCGTCGCACGCAAGTGTACCCTAGGCGCACATCCTTTTGGCCCGGCGGAGCCCACTCGGGATCGAAACCCGCCATGTCTTCGTCGGCGATGCCTAGGTTAACTTTCGGCGGCGTTGCAAATACCTTGTCCACCGCAAAACCTTTCGCGCAAACCAGCGCGATGGCGACGCAATACGCGCGCATGGAGTGAACATAGCATAGAATTCCCAAGTGTCCTCCCGCACGCGCGATCTCGCGTTGTTGGCCGCGTTCACGCTGCTCTTGCACGCGCCGTTTCTTACGCGGCCGTTTCACAACGACGAAGTAAATTATCTCGACATCGCGTCCAACGTTTTCGATCATCCGTTGACGCCGCTCAACTTCACGTACATTTTTCAGGGAATTCACGTGGACATGGCGGGGCATCCCCATCCGCCGTTGATCGCTTATGTGCTGGCCGGGTTGTGGTCGCTGCGCGGTTGGGCGTCGCCGGTGTTTTTTCACTTTGTGTTTCTGATTTTCCCGCTCGCCATCGCGTGGTCGGCGTATTTTGTGGCGCGCAACTTTTTGGACGATCGCGGCGCGCTGTGGGCCGCGCTCTTCGTGTCGGCGGCGCCGGCGGTCGTGGTGGCGGCAAATTCGGTGGAAACGGATTCGCCGGCGCTGGCGTTCTTACTCGCGGGCGCGGCGTTTTTTCTGGCGCGGCGCTGGATTCCCGCGGGAATCCTGTTTTCGCTCGCCGGATGTACGGCCCTGCAAACGCTTCCGGTCATCGCGATTCTTGCGGCCTACGAGTACCTGCGCATTCGTCATAGCAAAGAAAAGTTTCTGGCTCCCGCGATCGCCGCTGCCGCGCCGTTTGTGGTTCTCGCTCTGTGGCAAGTGTCGCAAATGATTTTGATGGGCCGCGCGCCCGCCGCGAAACTCGCGGGATACGCGATGTATCCGGCCTACTTCAACGTCGCGGCGAAACTCGGCAGCGCGGTGACGCTCGTAGGTCACCTCGGCATGACGATCGTGGTCGCGCCATTTCGACTCACGTGGCGCAAATTCATTTATCCGTGGCTGCTGTTGATTCCCTGGTCGTGGCCGGGCGATTATGCGCCGTGGCAGCGCGCGTTGCTCTTCGGGTTCGTCGTGCTGGGACTCGAAACCGCTTGGTGGATCGGCACACAGGTGCGTGATCAGCCGATGTTGTCGCTGTGGTGTTTGCTGTATTTCGCTTTCGCGCTCGGGGCGTTCTTCGCCGGGTCGGCGCGATACCTGATGCCGCTCGCCGCGCCGCTGGCGATTTTGTTCGTTCGCCAGAATCACGATCGCCCGTGGCGTCTTGGCGCGACGCTTGCGATTGGCGCGTTTCTGGCCGTAAATCTCGCGTTCGCCGACGCGGAACTTGCGCGTGTTTACGCGGAGCTGCCGCCGCCTCCGGGGGAAGATTTTCTGGTCGATGGCGAGTGGGGATTTCGCTACGCTATGACGCGGCACGGCGGCAAGCCGATCGATCCTTCCAGCGCGGCGCGTCCGGGAGAATGGATCGTGAAATCGGATTTAATCGGCGGCGATTTCGATAGTCCCGCCGAAACGCTCGCCGTTCCGGTGGAGTCGCGCGATTTGGAAATTCGCACGCCGTTTCGCGTGATCGACCGCAATTTGCCGGGCTTCGCGCACAGCGGTTTCGAAAGTTCGGGCTTCGGTTGGTTGCCGTTTTCGTTTTCCGAGCGGCCCATCGAACACATCACGTACTCGCTCGACTCGCCCTTTCTCAACACCGACGGCTGGACGCCTACGCGCATCGGCGGCCGCTTGGTTTTTCTCACCCAGCCGAATCGCGACGTCACAGTGCCGGCCGATCCGCGCTGGCAAGCGTGCCGCCTGACGCTGTACGCGCGCGGCCGGGGCCCCGTGACGTTCCTGGCGCCGCCGCATTTCGCCGAGCAGGTCAGCGTGGAAAACGAATTACGCCACGCCGAGAGCTTTTCCACGATGGGCGAAAAGCAGATGCTCTTTCGGATCGACGCGCCTCCGGGTGTTCAAGTTGGCTGGGAAGAATTGGTTTGTTACTGAGATGAAATCTCCTTGTGCAGGCTGTGGTCTCTCTGACGGCGGCGATTGTTGTCAGGAAATCTTCAACGAAATCGGCGCGCGCGCCCACAGCGACCCATCACTCGGCCGTGTGCATCGCTTGATTGTCGATACGTATTGTCTTCAGCATCCGCCGTACATCGAATCGGCGAAATCGTTCGCCGCGCACGTGTTGGGAGTGTGCGCGGCGCTGGAGTGCGCGAACGACCCGCTGCTGGTCCACCGGATTCATCGCTGGCTCGATGGTCCCGCGCGATTCGCCAAGCCCGCCGTGCCGGAGTTTCGCGGTGCGGTGACGATTGCGAGCGTCGCGGAAGCAGGCACGGAACCGAATGTCGAGCCCGAGAAAGTTGCGCGCGCCGTTCGCAACTGGGCCCGCTCTACGTGGGCTACGTACGCTATGCATCACGCGCTGGCACACCGCTGGATCGGCGAAATGATGCAACGATGATCACCAGTAGCGCGTTCACCGCAAAAACCGCGATGGCCCACTGCGCCACGGACCACAGTGTTGGCGGCGCTGGAAAAGGTCCCGTGTAGTTGTAGGTATTTCGAAAATAGTTTTGCATCGTCGGTTGATTATCGAATGCAAAGACTTCCACGGTCTGCCGCGCATGCACCAGCGCGACGACGATCAACTCTTCGCACCAGGCCATCAGCACCAACCCGCCGAGAAAACTCCACACGGGCGACGATCCCGGCACGATGACTTCGCGCAGAATCCTTGGCCATGCGCGTGGTTTCCCACCGGTGCGTGGCGGCCACTGCGGCATCAAGAACACGGCCAAGGCAAACGGTAACAAGCCGGCGTAGATCATCGGAATCATTTGCAGAGGTTGCCCGCCGATCCAATGGCGAAACGTCAGGAAACTCGACCCCTCGATGGGGCCGCCTGCCGCCCACAACGGAAACTTCTCCGCGCCGCCGCCCACGAAGGCGCGCTCGATTTGCGTGGGAGTCGGGACGGTGGCCGGCATTTCGCCACTCTCAAACTGACGCCGGCCGATTTCACGCAACATCTCGCGTTCCGGCGTATCAGGCATGGCGTTGTCGAGGAATCGCGCGAAACCGTCGCCGGCGAAACTGCCATAGCGGGATTGAGCGGGCATGAAGATCGCCAGCCGCATCCAGGCGCGATGATGCGCGCCGGCGATTCCCAGCGCCGCCCATCCCGCTGCGACGATCAGCAGAAAGCTCACGCGTTCGGTCCACGTCCAATACTCCACGCGGGCGAAACGGAAATTTCCTCCTGGACCTTCTTGGCGGCGATTCATCGCGATGTCCTCGCGGCCCTGCGACCAATACTTCGTGAACAACACCAGCACATACACGATCGCCGCAAGAATCCCGGCGCCCGCCCAGCGCAGCGGACGATCGAGCCAGCGTTCCACCATCGGCTCAAGAATCGCCAGGGAATGCGCGCGTGCGTCGTCGGCGCGCCTTTGCCATAGTTGCGCTTCCGCGGTGCGATGCTGCTGGGCGTCGAAGGCGGCTTCGAGCGGAAAAACCACGAGTCCGGCGCCGGAATACGGCGCCAATTGAAAAAGGCGCTCGCGCGCGATCGCGTGATATTCCACCGGAATATTACGCCACGTTACGGGATACAAGAAGTTCGGCGTGTTATCCATGAACAGCCGCGGATCCATGCCGAAGGCCCGATAGTTCTTCAAACCGTTTTGAAATGCGATTTCCGACGCTTCCGGTTCGTGCTCATCGAGAAGCGCAGACGACAGCGCGAACAATTCCAGGAAATCGCTCGACGCCGTACAGCAATCGGCCGCCGCCAAAAACTCCTCGTGCCCGCCGGTGAATCGAGAGCCGGATTGCGGCTGGATGGCGCTAGTGAATCGAGAGCCGGATTGCGGCTGGATGGCGCCGACGCCGTGAATGCTTTTCAGCGTCCGCGCCACCGCCACATGGAACCACGGTGAAACGGCGTCGCGGCGTAACATTTCGCGCCGGCCTGCAAGAATCTCCTCGCGCCGAGCAACCAAAACCGCGATGTCGGCGGCGCGAAACGGCCTGGTCAAATTCGGCGGATCTGCCGGTTCTCCCGCGAACGCTTGCTCCATCGACCACATGTATGGCGGGAGCCGCGGCAAGTTCGGATGCTCAGGGTCGAGCGTCCATTGCTGCTCCTCTTGGTTGTACCCCGTCCAAATACTGATTCGCACAGTTTGTGGCCGATCTGGACCCGCCGGGGAGAGTCCCTCGATCCGCATCGGCAATAGCCAGCGCGCCAACACGAGGCCTTGACGCGTGTCGATCCAGCGGAGACTGCGGCCGTTTGAGAAAAACGCGCGATCCGTTCCGACGGCCGCGAAATGCGTGGTGCCCCACGTGCGATAGCGCAGCGTCCAGTGCTCTCCGTTCGCGTCGGCTCCGCGAATTTCCGCGGTAGCTCCCTGAATTTCCAATTTCGCTTGCGATGCGCAGGCGCAGGCGCACAACAGCAACGTGAGAAAGGTCTTCATAGCATCGCGAAAGGACGCATCGGCGATCCGGTACCGCCTTCAATCTTCAGCGGCGATCCGATGAAGAGAAATTCGCGCGCGCCGCTTTTGCGGAATTCCGCGGCCAGTTCTTCGAGATTCAGCGCTTCGATAATGTGAATGCCTTTTTCCACCAGTAGATGCGCGTGGACGGTGAACAAGGTCGGTGTGGCTTCGAAGGCCAGCGTGTCCGATCCCGCGGCGAAAATTCCGTGCGCGCTCAACCAGCGCGCCGCTTCGATTCCAGGACCCGGCGTCTGTGCGCCGGACATGGTGCGATGATCGTTCCAGTATTGCGCCCATCCCGTGCGGATCAGCGCGACGCTTCCTGGCGAAAGGCTCACTCCATGCGAGGCACGCTCGAGATCTTCGGGGAGAATCAGGCGAAAATTCGGCAGCGGGCCGCGATCGCCGGCAATATCGAAGAGCACGCCGCGACGGACGATAGGGCGTACCGTCTCAATTCCCAACTCGCGAAATCCGCGATCCGACTGCACCGCTTCCGCCTCCACGCCGCCGTGCAATTTGCCGCCGCAGGAAAAATGGCACAAGGCGTCGAGGTGCGTTCCCACGTGACCGCCCAGCGCCAGCGAATCCGCCGATGAACTGACGCCGTCGCCGACAATCATGTCGCCGTGCGCTTTGGTGAGTCCATAGAGGAAAGGCGGGTGTGATGGCCAGTGTGGCATACCCACGCGCCACGGCTGCGCGAGATCGATGATGCGCGCGTTCTGAATCGCCTGAATGTCGAGGGCCACGAGGCTCATAGTAACGTACTTTGATAGCATAGATGTTGTTGCTGACCGAAGCGTTGACCGCCTTGCTTCTCTTTGCCGCGCCATCACCTGACGACAGCGCGATCACGCATCTTCTTTCCACCGAGAAAATCGCCGCCGTCCATCGCCAGATTTCCGCGCATCCGCACGTGGCCGGAACTGTGGGTGGCCGCGCGCAAGCCGACTTGATCGCGCAAATTCTGCGCGGCACGGGAGTGAAAGTGGAAACGCATTCCTACTGGGCCATGCTTTCCTATCCGCGGCGCATGACGTTGCGCCTGTTCCCGAATCACGCCGCGGCGCAGGGCGTGAATCTCGCGTTGAACGAGCGCGCCGACCAGCGCGATCCCGATACCGCGGCGATCGATTTGCTGCCCGGCTTCATTGCGTACTCGGCGACGGCGCGCGTTCGCGCGGCAGTGATCGATGCGGGCATGGGGCGGCCTGCCGATTACGATGCGGGGATCAACGTAAAGGACAAAATCGCGCTGGTCCGGCTTGGCGGCGCGCTGATCGCGGAAAAAGCACGCGAAGCGGAGATTCGCGGCGCGGCAGGCGTGGTTTTCTTTGATGCGCCCGCCACCGCGCGTACCAAAGTGCCCGCGGTCGCGTGGCCGATCGGCACGGCACGCGCCTCGTGGTTCGTGGAACGCGGCGCCAGCACGCGCGATCCCGCGCCGCCGCGCATTCCGCTGATCGTGGTGTCGTGGCAAGTGGCCGAACAACTTTTACCACGGCCCAAATTGCGGGTAGCCACGCAACAGGAACTCGAAATCGAGACGCACATGAACGACAGCCCGCGTCCGATCTTCAACATCATTGCGACCATCGAGGGCTCCGAGGATTCCGGCCGCGCGATCATGCTCGGCGCGCATCACGACGCCTGGACCACCGGCGCGGTCGATCCCGGCGAGCCGGTGACGGCGCTGCTGGAACTGGCGCGTGTCTTCACCGCGATGACGAAGTCGGGATGGAAGCCGCGGCATACGATTCAGTTGGCGTTTTGGGATGCCGGCGAGTACGGCAACGCCGGTGCGTCGCAACACGCGCTTGAGTTCGCGCCCGATCTCGCGCAAAAAATCATCGCTTATGTGAATTGCGATCTCACGCCCCAGGGCGCAGCTGCGGTGGAAGAGCCGTTTCCTCCCGCGCCGTCGCCAGAGTTGGATTTCGGCGCGCGCCATTCCATCTACGACACGAATTCCTACATGACCAAGTTCGATCCCGGATTCCGCAAGACGCGCGCTGCCGCCGAGACATTCGGGCACACCGCGCTGCGTCTCGCGGCGATGGACGCGCCGCCGCCGAAGCTCGCGCCGCTGCCGCCTCCGAAGGAAGAGCCGGCCCGCGGAGAAATCGACTACGCGGAAAAACGGCTCGCCCAGTTGAAGGAGGCGTACGACGCGGGCGCGATCGCCAAGAACATGCTCGACGCCGCGCAAAAGGATCTCGACGACGCCCGTGAACGCTACGATCGCCTGCGCGAAAACAGCGGCAAGCTCACGCCGGCCATCGCCGCCGAAGAAGTGAAGAAAGCGGAGGCGCGTTCGATCGAGGCGAAGGCCAAGGCGCACTACCTGGAGGAAATGAATTCCACCGGCGTCGTGGCGCGCCGAGACTTGGAACAAGCGCGCGAGGCCGCGAAGCAATCGGAAGAATATTTGGCGCTGGCGCGCACGCGTCAGGAGGAATTGGCGCACGAGTGGGAGCTTCTGCAAAAAGTGAAGGAGTGGGAAGAGCGCGGCGGCAAATTCGACGACAGCGTCTTCGAGCAAATCGGCACGGCGTTCGAAAAACAATGGGGACACGCGTTGCCGGTGAGCGCGCTGGGCATGACGCACACGCATGAAGTGATGAATTTCGATCACACCGGACGCGTCGACGTGGCGTTGTCTCCCGATAGTCCGGAGGGCGCGTGGCTCGTCGAGCAGTTGACGTTGCACGACGTTCCGTTTTTAGTTTTCCGCGGCGCGGTGCCGGGCAAGGCGACGGGTGCGCACATCCATTTGGGACTGCCGTCGCCGCGGCTGCGGCGATAGCTATCAGCGGGTCGTGCCCTAATATGCAGGCGCTGGCGGTGTTGTCAGAACCATTCGCGGTAGCGAATGGGTTCGCTGGCGCCGGCCACCGCCGCCGACTCCCGTCGAACGCGGTATGGTAGGAATTTGCTTTGACGAGAACCGTTGGTGCTTGGCGGAAGGCTAGCGATCCCATTCGCTACCGCGAATGGTTCTGACAACCGCAAACAACCAGCGCCATCTAGAAATCGGGTTTCCAGATTTGCGATAGTTCCATGACGAATCCTGGAAGTTCGGGATCGCCCTTCACGCGCTTCGGATGATTCAGCTTCTCCACGGGTAGGCCCGGACGATAGATATGAACTTTGCGTTGCTGCGGATCGATCAGCCAACCGAGACACGCTCCATTTTCGCGATACTCTTCCATCTTCTCCTGAAGTCGCGCCAGGCGGTCGGAGGGCGATCGCACTTCGATCACGAAATCGGGACAGAGCGGAAGGAATTTCTTCTTTTGTTCGGCAGACAATCTCGCCAGACGCGATCTCTTCACCCAGGCGGCATCAGGCGAACGGTTCGCACCGTTGGGCAGGACGAAACCGGTGTTTGAGTTGAACGCGATGCCCGTGCCATCTTGGCCGGCCCACAGACGCAATTCGTGGAACGCCTCTCCTTCGCGATAACCGATCTCGCTGGCCGGCGGGGCCATGATCTGAATCTCCCCTTGCGCGTTGCGTTCCACTTGAAGATGTTCGTTAACCTGGCAAAAATCGAAAAACCAGTCGGGATCGCGGCGGGAAGTCTCGGGCAGGCGAATCACGGTCGCACGGGCGTCCTTCGAGGGGATCAGAACCATTTGATGCGCTGCCGTGAGGCCATCATAACACCGGTGGCGAGAGTCCCTTCTGTGATGGATTGCATAAGTAAACGTTATAGACAATCGTTCGGAGTTATAATCCGTGGTTGTGGGATCGATGAACAAACGCCCGAACATCGTGGTCATGGAGCGCATCCACCCGCGCGGTCAAAGCCTGTTGGAAGCGCGCGGCAATGTGATTTTTCCGAAAGCGCTCGACGAAGCGACGCTTTTGCCGCTGGTGCGCGACGCCGACGCCATCGTCACGCGCGCGCTGGCCCGCGTTACGCGAAAACTGATGGAAGCCGCGCCGCATCTGCGCGTGGTGGGACGCCACGGCATCGGCGTCGATAACATCGACGTGGAAGCGGCCACGGATTTGGGAATTTGGGTGGTCAACACGCCCGATGCTCCCACGGAACCCGTGGCTGAGCACTTTCTGATGCTCGCGCTGATGCTGCAAAAGCATTTTGAATTTACCAAGCATGTGCTCAAGACCGGCGACTGGTCGCTGCGCATGAATCGTCCGGGGCAAGAGCTGCGCGGGCGCACCGTCGGCATCGTGGGTTTTGGACGCATCGGCCGCCGGATCGCGGAAATTTGCTGCCTCGGCTTCGGCTGCCCGATTCTCTACAGCGACACGGTCGACGGCGGCGAGCGCGCGGCGACACTGGCGGCGAGAAGAGTCCCGCTCGAGCAATTGCTCCAGGAATCCGACATTGTGTCGTTGAACGTGCCGCTGGTGGTCGAGACGCGTCACATGATCGGCGCGCGCGAGCTGAACATGATGAAACGCACGGCGTATCTCATCAACTTGTGCCGCGGTCCGGTATGGGAAGAGGGCGCGGTCTATGAGGCGCTGAAGGAAAATCGCATTGCCGGCGCGGCCACCGACGTTTTTGAGAACGAACCGGCGCCCTCCGACCATCCGTTGTTGCAACTCGAGAACTTCGTCGCTACGCCGCACAGTTCTTCTTCTACCGAAGAGGCGCTGGAGCGCATGAGTCTGGTGGCGGAAGACGTGATCGCCGTTCTCGACGGCGGCGAACCGCGCTGGGCGGTGAATTCCCTCGGCGCGGTGCGCATGGCATAGAACCGGCCGCACGCCGTTTCGAGTTAGTATTTCCGTGCGGACACGCTATGAACACGCAGGAACCGAAGCGCGGAGCGAGTTTGGTTCGGGGCGCCATCACCGAACTCGACGGACTGCGCGGCCTGGCGATTCTGTTCGTCATCCTGCACCACTTCTGGCCGGAAGAAGGCGTGCTCGCGCCGTTTTCCGGAATCGCGCACCTCGGTTGGATCGGTGTCGACCTGTTTTTCGTGATCAGTGGATTTCTGATCACCGGAATCTTGCTCGATAGCGTCGAGCGTCCACTATCTTTTCGAATCGCAATTGCTGAAATTGAAGGATCGCTTCACCGCCGCGCCCGCGCCATCCGGCCAGACTCCGGCGTTTGAGTGGCGCCCGGACAAATCCCTTCAGGCCGGTGAAGTCTGATACCATAACTGGTTTCGGGGCTAAACGCGGCGACATGCCGGATCACAAGAGCGAAAACGAACACCGGCTCGAGATTTGCGAGGCCGGGCGGTGGCTGCATCAGAAAGGTTTTGTCGCCGCCAGCGACGGAAATATCTCCGTGCGCCTGCCGGGCGGGCGCGTGTTGTCCACGCCCACGCTGATGAGCAAGGGCATGATGCGTCCCGAGGATCTTGTGATCACGGACATGGCCGGCAAGAAACTGGAAGGCGCGCGCAACGTGTCGTCGGAGATCGCCATGCATCTGCTGATCTACGACCGCCGGCCCGACGCGCAGAGCGTGGTGCATGCGCATCCGCCCACGGCCACCGGATACGCCTCCGCGGGATTGCCGCTGAACAAAGCGCTGCTCTCGGAAGTGGTGCTGGCGCTGGGATGCGTTCCGCTGGCGCGTTACGGTACGCCGGGGACGCCCGAGCTTTCCGAAACGCTGAAAGGTTTGGTGCCGCACTACGACGCGATCCTGATGGCCAATCACGGCGTGGTTTGTTGTGGCGCGACGTTGTTGGAAGCGTATTTCAAGATGGAAACGGTGGAGCACTTCGCGCGGATTTCGCTGGTCACCGAGATGCTCGGACAACAAAGCTTGCTTTCCGAGACCGATGTGGACAAGCTAATGGAAGCGCGCCGCCGTTATTTCGGTTTGGATTCCGCGCCGCCGCGTGTGGCCGCGTGTCCCGTGCCTGCCGCGCCGGAAACAGATGGAAGAAAAATCGGTGTGACACGCGAAGAATTGAAGCGCCGAGTCGCAGAAGCCCTCGGTGAGGTGATCGACAAGCGTTCATAGGAGGAAGAATGGGTGAAGCATTAGGAATGGTGGAGACCAAGGGCTTGGTGGCGATGATCGAGGCGTCGGACGCCATGGTGAAGGCCGCCAAAGTCACGCTCGTGGGCTGGGAAAAAATCGGATCCGGATACGTCACCGCGATGGTGCGCGGCGATGTGGCGGCGGTGAAGGCCGCTACCGACGCCGGAGCCGCCGCGGCGCGCCGCGTGGGCGAACTCGTCTCGGTGCACGTGATCCCGCGTCCGCATCAGAGCCTGGAAGACGTGTTGCCGATCGGCAAAGCGGGCAAATAACTTCAAATGGTTTTAGGTCGCGTTGTCGGCACGGTTGTCGCCACAAGAAAAGATCCGCGCCTGGAAGGGAAGAAGCTGCTGATCGTGCGGCCGATTTCTCCCGACGGCAAGGACGAAGCGGGCTACGTGGTGTCGGTGGACACCGTGGGCGCGGGTTTCCGCGAAACGGTGATCACGGTGTCGGGCAGTTCCGCGCGCATGGCGAACGGATGCAAAGACACGCCCGTGGACAACGCGATCGTGGGCATTGTCGATAAAGTGTCGATGGATTGATCGCCAACCCGCATGTTTCTGGCACAAGTTCAAGGACGTGTTTGGTGCACCGCCAAGAACGACAGCTTGGACGGCAAGAAGATGCTCGTGGTGCAGCCGCTCGATCCGCAATTGAAGCCGCGCGGCAAGCCGATTATCGCGCTCGACTCGGTGGGCGCGGGCACCGGCGAAATCGTTTACTACTGCCGCGGCAAAGAAGCGTCGTTCCCTTGGCTTCCCGCGGAGACTCCCGTTGACTCGACGATCGTCGGCATAGTGGATCGTGTGGACTTATGAGATTCACTTTTGATTTTTGCCTTTTGATTTTTGATTTTTGATTTCCTTATGATTATCGCTCGCGTCATCGGCAACGTGGTCGCGACGCAAAAGGATCCCGCGCATGAAGGGCGCAAGATTCTCTTGGTGCAGCCGCTCGATCTCGACGGCAGCGATCGCGGCGACGCGGTGCTGGCGCTCGATTCGGTCGACGCCGGGTCGGGCGACCGCGTGCTGGTGGTCCAAGAAGGCTGGTCGGCGATGACGGCGGTGGGCCGTCCGCAAACGCCCATCGACATGGCGATCATCGGCGTGGTGGATAAAATTACGCTGGCGAAATCCGCGTAGGTGATGCCCGGCGAACAGACATTCCGCCTGGCGCTTCTCTTCGCTTGGTTGGCATTGCTTCCCGTTCCCGTTTACTTCCGGATCCGTTCGCAATCGACGGGCGAGAGCCTGGACCGGCGGCAGGAAGGTTGGCCCATTCTGATCGGCTTGCGTCTGGCGGGCCTGACCACGCTGGTAAGTCTGATCGCTTATTTGGTTCGCCCAAGCGCGATGGCTTGGTCGTCGCTGCCGCTGCCGGCCGCGCTGCGCTGGACCGGCTTGGGCGTGTTGGTCACAGGAGGCGGCTTGCTGGCGTGGACTTTGACCAACCTGGGAAAGAACCTGACCGATACGGTAGTCACGCGGAAGGAGCATACGCTGGTGACAAGCGGTCCGTACCGTTGGGTGCGCCATCCTTTTTACGACTGCGTGTTGCTGCTCATTGCGGGAAGCGCGCTTGTGGCGGCGAACTGGTTTACGGCCGCCGCCGGCGCGGTGCTCTTTATGATGATGACGATTCGGTGCCGGATCGAAGAAGCAAAACTGATCGCGACGTTTGGAAACGACTATCGCGAGTACATGGCGGGCACAGATCGATTCTTGCCCCGGTTGTCGGTCGCAAGCAAAGTTCGGATGGAGTAGATGCACAACCCAAACAGAACCAGCGATGCCGCCGGGGCGGTCGAGGTCCAGAAGTACAGCATGAACGGATCCGCCGGAGACCAGCTACCACCGCGTTGATTGTAGTAGCGCGTCAGCAACGCCACCGGCAGCGGATTCAGCATCGCGCCGCACAGGAGTGTTGCGACCACCATGAACCAGCGACGCATGCGGATCGCGCCGCACAATAGCATCGCCACACCCGGATATTGCATCACCTGGTAGTGCGTCCATGCCAAGGGCGTCGCGGCAAGCGTGAGCGCGGTGAATCCGGCCATCGCCAGCGGCAGATCATCGGACTCAAGCCGGCCGCCCAGAACAACGGCGAACACCGCCATGCCAATCAGAAAAGTCGCGCCCGACGCAGCCACGGCGAGTACGCGGTTCCGTGTGGGCAAATGCAAGCGAGGCAAATCCCATCCGTTTTCCCAACTGTCCGGAATGTTCTTACCGGCCTTCGCCGGATCGAGGATTCGCAAGACGGTCGCGGGAACGGACCAAACCAGCATCGCCGGCGTGCCCGTCGTAAAACTCGCACTTTGCGGTTTTATCGGACCCGGAAACCTCGCGATGACGGCGGTCCACGGAACCACGATCAGCAAGACGCTACTGATGGCCGCCGCGGCCAGCGCGCGCCATTGCCGCGCCATCAAAAGCGGGGCAGCGACGACAGCCGGAAAAATCTTGATCGCCGCGCCAATGCCCAATGACGCACCGCGTAACGTGCCGTCTAACGGGGCGCTTCGAGTGTAGGCCAGTGTCAACAGTAACGTGAGGAAACACCCGACCTGGCCCATGAACAGGGTCTCGAACGCTGCGGTGCCAAATGCCCAAACAAAACCGATGACGCACGCGGCCAGCCAATCGCGGCCCAGCGCCCGCCAAAGGATCCACGCGGCCGTTACAAGAAATCCTTGCGACAAGATGAACCAGATGAATCGCGCCGTGCCAAGATCGAGCATTCCCAGTGGAGTCAGGAGAAACGCGAAGAACGGCGGGTAGAGATACCCGGTTGTGTTGAATGGGCTGTGACCGTGCAGAATGTCTTGCGAAGCTTCATGATACATTCTGAAGTCCGCTGGATTATCGAGCATCGGCAGGACGGACACTACATTCTTCCGCACGTACCAGAGAGCGCAGAACCCGAGGAACACCCAGGCGACGGCTAGCCGGCGCCATCCAGGCGAAGTTTGCCTCTCGATTCGCCGGCGTTTTGGGTATTCAACAACGGTCATCTCGAAGAGGCTAACACATCAAGTGGACAAGCCAAATACGGTGTGATTCCGCTCATGCCGCGACTCCTGTTCGCCATTTTACGACTGCGTGTTGCTGCTCCTTGCGGGAAGGGCGCTTGTGGCGGCGAACTGACAAGCTCGTCGAAGCGCGGGCCCGTTTCCTGCTGATTCACCAGATCGGGAGAACGTTTCGATTGGCACGATTCGTGATCGTGGTGGATAAAATCGTGCTGGTGGAATAGCAGGAATCGGGCCTTCCGAAAGATGCTCCCCGAGAATCCCTTCGAGAAATGCTAGTCTTTCGTCATGAGGTTTTCGCAATCCAGCCGGTGGCTTGGCGCATCTATCGTCTTATTGTTGGTCTCCTTTTCCCTTCGATCACAGAGCGTTGAACAAAAGGCCGATCAGAAAAAAGAAACTCCTTCGCAGGCCCAAGAGGGCATGACCATCTTGAAGTATGCGAGCAAGGTTGCGTTTTCCGAAGACGGAACAGGGACCGTTGAGACCGACGCGCGGTTTCGCATCGAATCGACGGCTGTCTTACAGCAGTTGGGCGTCCTGCGCTTTCCCTATCGCGACGATATTGAACGCGTCGAGTCGCTGCAGATCCGCGTGACAAAACCCAACGGCACGGTGATCGAGACGCCGGCGTCGAGCGCGCAGGATTTGCCCTCCGACGTGATGCGCCAGGCGCCGATGTACAGCAATGCGCACGAAAAGCAAGTGCCGGTGAAAGGACTCAGCGTCGGCGACACGCTAGAGTACGTCTCCAGGATTACGCGCTTCAAGCCATATATCTCGAATCAGTTCTGGTATGCGTACAACTTCGAGTGCAGTGTCGTGACGGACGAGGAACAACTGGAGATCAGCGTCCCCTCGGCGAAGTTCGTCAACGTGAAGAGTCCTTCGCTCGCGCCCGAAGTTCGCGAGGAAGGCGGCCACAAGATTTATCGATGGAAAACATCCTGCCCGAAACCAAAAAAGCCCGACGAAAAAGCTCTCTTTCCACCGTTGCCCCAATTGCCCGACGTTCAACTGACCACATTCAAGAGTTGGGAAGAAGTGGGGCAATGGTACGCGTCGCTCGAGAATCCGAAAGTCGAGATCACGCCGGCGATCCGCGAGAAGTCCGAGGAGTTGACCAAGGGATTGACCAAGAGAGAGGAAAAGCAGCGAGCGATTTATCATTACGTATCGACCAAGTTTCGTTACGTCTCGATCTCGTTCGGCGAAGGACGTTATCAACCGCATTCGGCCGGCGAAGTTTTAGCCAACGAGTACGGCGATTGCAAAGACAAGCACACGTTGCTCGCCGCGCTGTTACAGGCCGCGGGAATTCAAGCCTGGCCGGTGCTGATCGGTACGGAAGCCGATGTCGATCCCGATGTTCCCTCACCGGCGCATTTCGATCATCTCATCACGTACTTGCCGGAAGACAATGTGTGGCTCGATTCCACGCCGCAAGTCGCGCCGTACGGATTGTTGCTCGAGCCGCTTCGTGACCGGCACGCGCTGGTCATCGGTCGTGCCACGGCGTCGACGGCGATCGCCAGATTGGTGAGCACGCCGAAAATTCCGTTGGAATCGTCGGAGGAGACGTTCACCGTGGAGTCCAAGCTCAGCGCGCAGGGGACGCTGCAAGGGCATTTCAATCTCACGTCGCGCGGAGACGATGAAGTTGTTTTGCGAAGCATTTTTCATAGCGTTTCTCCCGCGCAGTGGACCACGCTGGTGCAAAACATTTCGGGGCGTCTGGGCTTCGGTGGAACGGTCACCGGCGTCGATGCCGCCGATCCCGCCGATTTGCAGGCGCCCTTTCATTATTCTTACGACTACGAGAGGAAAACGTATTCCGATTGGGAGAATAAGCGAATCACGCCACCGCTTCCACCGCTCGGCCTTCCGCTGCTGAAAGAGGACATGGAAGAGCCCAAAGAACCGCGATCGATCGGCGGGCCGGCGAAGACCACCTATCGCGCCAAAGTCGAATTGCCGAGCGGATACACGGCCGAGGTTCCCGCCAACGTGCATTTGCAGAACGATTTCGGAGAGTACGAAGCCAAATACGAAGTGAAGAACGGCGTTTTTTCGGCGGAGCGCGTGCTCACCATCAAGGCTCCCAAGCTCAGCGGCCCGCAATGGGCGGAGTATCGCAAATTCAGCAAAGCGATTCTCGACGATCAAACGCAGGTCACGCAACTGGTGCGCGTCACCGCGAAGTCGGACTCGCCGGACAACGCCGCCGGCGTGCGAGACGTTGCGGCGGCCGCCGAATTAGTGGCGCGCGCGGCGGCCGCGCTTCAGTCGAGGGATTTCGCGACAGCCAATCGCCAGTTGGCCGAAGCGGAAAGAATCAATTCCGCGCAATTCGGCTTGTGGGCGATGAAAGCGACCGTCTACGGAATGCAAAATCAGAACGAGAACGCCATCTCCGCCCTTAAGAAGGAGATTGAGTTCCATCCTGGCGCGGAGTCGAACTATCGGATGTTGGCGGAAATCCAACTTCACTCGGGGCACCGCGCCGATGGCGTGAAGACGCTCGGCGAGTTGGTGAAGCTGGCTCCGCAAGATGCCGATGGCGTCATGCGGTTTGCCTCGGAAATGATGGCCGATAAACGCGACCGCGAGGTTGTCGCTCCGTTGCGCGAAGCGATGACGGCGAATCCCGACAACGTCGATCTGAAAGTCAAATTGGCGCAGGTTTTGCTGCGCACGGGCGAAAAGTCCGATGGACTCGCGATTGTGAACCAATTGCGCAGCCAGGATCTCGATGGCTACACGTTAAACGACGTCGCGTGGGCTTTGGCGGATTCCGATACCGAATCGGCCATGGCCGTCGAGTTGAGTGAGCGCGCGGCCGCGAAAATCGAGAACGATTTCAAAGACGTCACGCTGTCCACTTTGACGAATCAACAATTGCAGGTCATCCAGGTGCTGGGAGCTACCTGGGACACCGTCGGCTGGGCCGCGTACCGTTCTGGCGATTTGGTGAAGGCAGAGAAATACGTGAAAGCCGCATGGCTCATGGATCAACAGGCCGTGGAAGCGGAGCATTTGGGACGCATCTACGAAGCGCAGAAGAAGACCGCGGAAGCAGCGCACGCCTACAAGCTATCCCTGGCGGTGAAGGATTCCAAAGATGTACGCGAGCGTCTCGCGGCATTGAAGCCGGCGCCTGCGCCGCCGGCCGCCTCCAAACCCTCGATGCGAACGACCGCGGTTCGTCCTGAGGAGGAACTCGTCGTCTTGCGCACCATTCCGATCCCCGAGGTGAAACGACAGAGCACACAGTTTCAGCAAGGCGAGTTCTTCATTTTGTTTTCGTCCGCCGGTGTGGACGATGTGCAGTTCATCAGCGGCGACGACGCGATCCGGGATGCCGCCGATGCTCTGCGCCACGCGCACTACAACACGCCGTTTCCCGATCAGGGGCCGGAGAAAATTGCACGCCGCGGCGTGCTGTCCTGCTCGGCCTACACCACGCCGCATTGCCAGTTGGTTCTGTACCTCCCGGCGAATACTCGGAAGTAAAACGTTGTCACGAACACGCCAAGGCCAATGACAATTCGCTACTCTAGTCGCACTCCGCATCTTGAGACGGGCGGGCGAATCGACTGGAGGCCTCATGACACTTGGGAATTCGAATCGTGTAGCGATTCTAATTGCGATTGTCGCGTGTTCGTTGACCGCAGCCGCGCAAGAGCGCCACTGGATCGGCACATGGGCTACCGCCGCACAGCCGAGTCAGCCGACGCCGGAAAAATATCAGAATCAAACGCTGCGTTTGATTGTCCACACCAGCACCGGCGGCAAGCGCGTGCGCGTGAAACTCTCGAACACATACGGCGACCAACCGTTGGTCATCGGCGCGGCGCACATCGCGCGGCGCGCTACTGACGCCGCGATTGATCCGGCTTCCGATCGCGTTTTGCAATTCCACGGAGAAAAATCAACCAAAGTGGCGGCGCATTCGCTCGTAACGAGCGATCCGGTGGATCTCGACGTGCCGGCGCTTTCGGATCTCGCGATCAGCATCTTTCTTCCGGACGCCACGGCGGCGACCACTTTCCATTTGGCCGCCAAGCAGACGAACTACGTCTCCACCGAAACCGGCGACGCGACCGGCGAAGCGAATTTCCCAGTGGCGAAAAAGATTCGCTCGTGGCCATTCCTCACCGGCGTTGATGTCGAAGCCTCGGCGCATGGCGCATCCATTGTTGCGATCGGATCGTCGTTGACCGACGGCGATGGCACCACGGTGGACACCAATCACCGCTGGACTGACATACTCGCCGCGCGATTGCAAAAAGCCGGCGGACGTTTGGCGGAGTTAGGCGTGTTGAACGAAGGCATCATCGGCAATCGCCTGTTGGCCGATAGTCCCGCGGACGCGACGCCGTTCGGCGCATCGCTGGGAGAAGCGGGATTGGCGCGCTTCGAACGCGACGTGCTGTCGCAGCCGGGTGTGAAGTACGTTGTGATCGGTCTGGGGATCAATGACATTTGTTTTCCCGGCTCGCTGACCCCGCCGTCGGCGGCGGTCACCGCGGAGCAACTCATCGCCGGCTATCGTCAATTGATCGCGCGCGCCCACAAGAAGGGGATTCGCGTGATTGGCACAACCAACGCGGGATTCGAAGACGCGTTTCTCAAGCTTCCTTCCGGCACGGTGACGTTTTTTACTCCGGAGAAGGAGCGCGTGCGCGTCGCGGTGAACGAATGGATGCTAAAGACCCACGAGTTTGACGGAGTTGTGGACTTCGACAAGATGGTGCGCGATCCCAGCCGCCCCACACGACTGCTTCCCAGCCTCGACAGCGGGGATCACGTGCATCCGAACAATGCGGGTTACGAGCTGCAGGCGAACGCAATCCCACTGTCGTTGTTCGAGTAGCCCTAGCCGCGTAACTTACTTGGCGGCCCACTCCTAGGTAATCTAGGTGTTGTTTTCTGCACCTTCAGACGCGCGCCTATGCGAGCGAACCCTGGTGCGCTTAGGCCGCGCTGGACTTTAGCTCTTCCCGGATGATGCGTCGCAACGTCGCCTCGAACCTTGGCGCTTTTCCGTCGAGGTATTCTCGAAGCGCTGCGTTGATCAACGTTTGGTAGCCGGATGCGCCACCCGATTGCTCGGCCATTTCGAAAAAGCGATCCACGATATCCTGATCCAAGCGAATCGTTATCCGCGTCTTGCCCTCTGGCTCAGGTTCTGGCGGAAGCACCCTGCCTCGCTTGCCCTTACTGAAATCGTAGCGGTCTTTCATCGGGCAGTCGCACTCCATGCTTGCGAAAGTTGAGACCGGCCTTGCCGGCTTCGTCCCATTCAAATGCCACAATCTATATTGTACGTACATATTGTACATACGTCAAGAAGCAGGCCTGAAGGCCTCCGCTACAAGGTATGATTCCGCTCATGCCGCGACTCCTCGTCGCCATCGTCGTCGCACTTTTTGCCGGCCTCCTTCCCGCTCAAGAAGTTTCGCAGAGTGGATTGGAACTGAAGGCCGCGCGTCCCATGGTCAGCCAGCCGGAGCGGGCGCCGAAGGCCATGATCGCCAGCGCCAACGAGATCGCTTCGCGCGTGGGTCTCGACGTTCTTCGTAAGGGCGGCAATGCGGTTGACGCCGCTATCGCTGTGGGATTCGCGTTGGCGGTGGTGCATCCCGAGGCCGGGAACTTGGGCGGCGGCGGATACATGCTGGTGCGCATGGCCGATGGCACGGCGCGCGCCATCGACTACAAAGAAACGGCGCCGGCCTTGGCGCACCCGGGAATGTTCGTCAACCCGCGGGAGAATTCCGTGGGCTATAAAGCGTCGGCCGTTCCCGGAACCGTCGCGGGGATGGGCATGGCTCACGCGCGTTTCGCCAAACTTTCTTGGAAGACCGATCTCGAACCCGCCCGCAAACTCGCCCGCGACGGTTTTCCGGCGTCGCAGCGCATGGAGTTGATCCTGGCGTTACAAGTTCCCGCGATGAAGCAATTCCCCGATAGCGCGAGAATCTTCCTGCACGGCGCGGATCGTCCACTCAAGCAGGGAGAATGGGTGCGCCAGCCGGAATTGGCAGCGACCATCGCGCGCATCCAGAAGAAAGGTTGGCGCGAGTTTTACGAGGGCCAAACCGCCCACCTGATCGACGCCGACATGGCCGCGCACAACGGGACAATTCGCTACGGCGACTTGCGTGGGTACAAGGCCATCGAGCGGGATCCGGTGGCCGGCACGTTTCGCGGCAACAAGATTCTTTCGATGCCGCCGTCGTCGTCGGGCGGCGTGACGCTGATCGAAATGCTCAACATTTTCGAAACGCATCCGGCGCGGTTGGGCTACGAAGGATCGTCGGAGCAGCGCCATTACATGATCGAATCGATGCGCCGCGCTTATCGCGACCGCGCGGAATTCTCCGGCGATCCGGGATTCATCACCATTCCCGTGGCGATGCTCACCAGCAAGGAACACGCCGCCGACCTGGCGAAGACAATTCAGCCCGATCATGCGACTCCTTCCAGCGCCAGCGGCCCGGCGCAACCCAGTGGCTACGAATCCGAGGACACCACTCACTTTTCCGTGATCGACGAAGCGGGCAATATCGTCAGCAACACTTACACGCTGAACAGTTTTTACGGATCCCAGGTGATGGCTCACGGCACGGGCGTGTTGCTCAACGACATCATGAGCGGCTTTAGCAACCAGGCCGGCGGGAAGAACGAAATCAAAGAAGGGAAGCGGCCGGTTTCTTCGATGTCGCCGACCATTGTGCTGCACGCCGACGGCTCGCCCTGGTTCGCGCTTGGATCGCCCGGTTCGGCGACCATTCCCAACACCGTCTTTCAGGTGATCGTCAACATCATCGACTCCAAGATGTCGTTGCGCGATGCCGTCGAGTATCCGCGCATCCATCACCAATACTTGCCCGATCGCGTGGACGCCGAACCTGCCGCGCTGGTGCTCGACGTCGCGCGAAAGCTGGAGTCGTTTGGGCACACGTTGAACCCGCGGCTGCGCTCGCAGGGCGATGTGCACGCCGTGATAGTGGAAGAAGGCAGCGGCTGGCGCCTAGGGTGGTCCGACGGACGGCGTGGCGGTCGTGCCCAGGGTTATTGAGTGCGCTTCGTGACGCGTATTGAGTACGATTTGCCGTCAACGTGGTATCGTGGGTGACGATGAAGGTTTTCAAGACGATCATCAAATGGGCGTTGGTGGCTTTGGTTCTGATTCAACTTATTCCCCTCGGCCACTCCCACCAGAACCCGCCGGTAAGCAAGGAACCCGCGTGGGAATCGCCGCAAACACGTGACCTTTTTCACCGCGCTTGTTACGACTGCCACAGCAACGAAACCACGTGGCCGTGGTACTCCAACGTCGCGCCCGTTTCCTGGCTCGTCCTGCGGGATGTGCACGGCGGTCGCAGCCATTTGAACTTTTCTGAATGGGATAAGCCCCAGCGTCATGCCAAGCATGTTGCAGAGCAAGTGGAAGAAGGAGAGATGCCGCTGTGGTTCTACGTTCCACTGCATCCTTTGGCAAAACTGAGCGATGCCGAGAAGCAGGCGTTGATCGTTGGAGCTGAGAAGACGTTCGGTCCGCAGGAAAAAGCCCAAGCCAAACAACAAAAACAATAACGCCGGCGATTGCCCGTCGCGGCGATCACCGTTTTCTCGGCGTACATTTTCCCGGCGTACAATAGCTCCAAATGCCAATCGGACTTTCCAGGATTCGCTTGATGCGGAAACCTGCCTGGCTCGCGCTGGTTTTCTGTGCTGCTGCCACGATTCCGGCACAGGCCGCGATACATGTTTGGGAAAAGCAGGAACTCGCGTTTGACTTGGCTCGTCCGTTCGCAAATCCTTACAAGGATGTCACCGTTTGGGTCGATCTCCGCGGACCCAACTTCTACAAGCGTATCTATGGGTTCTGGGACGGCGGCCGGACCTTTCGCGTCCGCTTGTTGGCTACCGAGCCAGGCGTGTGGAGATGGAAGAGCGGCTCCACGCCGGCGGACGCGGCGCCGTCGAAGACGGGATCCTTTACGGCTTTACGATGGAGCGACGAAGAGAAGCGGCAGAATCCTCTGCGCCGCGGTTTTCTTCGCGCCACGCCCCAGCAACACGCCCTGCAATTCGCCGACGGCACGCCGTTCTTCGCGCTGGGCGACACCTGGTGGGCCGCCGGCACGAACCGTTTCCGTTGGTACGACGACGATCGCGAGCGCCCCATCGGTCCGTCCGCGGGATTCAAGGATTATGTTCGCTATCGCAAGGCGCAGGGCTACAACTGGATCAACCTGATCGCCGCGTTTCCCAATTGGATGACCGATGGATCGCCTTGGCGCGTGGTGATGAACGATCCCGAGAAGACCACGGTGCGCTCCGCTTGGCTGGAATTCGGCGCTAACAGCGCCAAGAACATGGATAACGAGGGCGGCCGGCCTTTTCTATTTCCAGGCAAAGTCCCGGGGTACGAGCAAATGTTCCCGGACGTCGACCGCATCAATCCGGAGTACTTCCGCTACTTGGACCGCAAGATCGATTACCTGAACGAGCAAGGTTTCGTGCCGTTCATCGAGGTGTCCAGGCGGGATGCCAGCCTGTGCTGGAAAAAGTATTACCAATGGCCGGATTCCTACGCGCGTTTCATCCAATACATCTGGTCGCGATATCAGGCCAACAGCACCGTGCTCAGCCCGATTCATCTGGATATCATCAGCGAGACGATCAGTCCGGCGGAGTATTCCAAGGCCATCGAACAGGTGAAAGAGAAATTCGGCTTGCCGCCTTTCGGCACGCTGCTCTCCGCCAACGCCAATCCTTCCACGCTGGAGAACTGGGGCGACAACTCCTGGGTCACGCTGCATCAGATCGGCAACATGCGCGAGCACAACAACTATTGGTATCTCACCGAGATATTTCGAGCCGCGGCGCCTCGTCCCGCGCTTAATGGAGAACCCTATTATTCCGGCTACACCGACGCTCGTTCGCTCGGCGACGGGAGAGGCTATCAGTACGGCGCGCCCGGGGGAACCGAAAAGGACGATCAGTTCGTGCGCTCCGCCATGTACGGCAGTTTTCTGTCGGGCGGATTCGCCGGGCACGTCTACGGAGCGGAAGGGATCTGGGGCGCGGACATCGAGGATGCGGCGCCCGTGAAGATGTGGGACGCGTTCCAATGGCGCTCGGGCAGCGAGATGCGCTACCTGCGCGACTTCGCATTCGCCATCGGAACGCGCTACCGGGATTTGCAGCCCGACGCCGACTTGGTTTCTCCGAACAAGACTTCCGTCTTGCGCGGCTACGAAGGCTGGGCCTACGCGGCGCGTACGCCCGACAAGAACATATTTCTTGTTTACTTTGAAAAAGGTTGCCCGCGCAGCCAGATTCGTGGAGCGCGCCTCAACAGCGTTTATCGGGCCGAGTGGTTTGATCCTCGCGCGGGAACCTGGGTGCCGGCCGGATCGCTGAGATCCAGCGTCATCGGCATCATCACGCTGCCGGACTTTCCGGGCGACAACGATTGGGGGTTGCGCTTGGTTTCCGAGAGCCAAGCGCATTGACGGTTTATCAGCGGAACGTTTTGTCGTCGAGGCGCGAAAAATCAAGGTCGTCGTTCAACACGCCTAACGTCACAACAGCAAATGTGAAGACCTTTGTGCCCGGCTCGAGATGCCCGCCGAAGGCCTTGCCGGGCGTTGCCAGTGTGATGTGGGGATGAATCTGGCCGCCCATGACGAACCCGCTCATGCCAAGCACGTCGGCTGCGCCTGTTGGGTTCTTGACGTAGGTGTTCTTCGAAGGGAACGTTCGATTGCTGACCTGATGCACGTGGTAGGACGTCACCGATCCAAATGCCGAAAGGATCACGGCATTGCGAATCTTCTGTTCCCGCACCATCTTTTCAAGTCCGGCCAGCAGGTCGGTATCGTTCTTGAAACGCAACACCACCACGCGCTCAAAACGTCCGGTGATGGCGTAAACATCTGGCACTTTGTCGCTGTTTGGCTTGGCATCGTCGCCAGGATTCGGCGCGGGATTCACAACCTCTCGGCGCGTTTCTTGCGCGATCAGCGAGGGGACCAGCGCCGCGGCGAATGCTAGAAGAACGATTGCTTTTTTCATTGATGCCTCCGGTGTTCAGTGGCGACGGCCCTTAGAATGGGCCGGCCGGTTTGGCGGCTGTCCGCAAGCGCCCGTAGGCCAACGGGCGCTTCGCAGTCTACCAAAAATACGTCGCGACCACTTTCGGTGGACCCGCCGTGCCACTCACCAGCGCCGTGCGGATCACCACTTGCAAATTCTTGTGCGGCCAATCGGCGGGCGCGCCGGCCAGCGCGTCGTGGATGTAGGAGGCGTTGGTCAAGAAATCGCCGCCCGCGGCGGTTCCGCGGAACGTCATGCCCGCCACCGCGATCACCATTTTTTCCGTGGCCGCGTCAAAAAGGCGGCTGACGATCACATATTCGTCGGGACGATTCTCTTCCGCCGTCGATTCCGCGATGATTTTCCCGCCGTTCGAGTGGTCGCGCACGTAGTAGAGGCGCCGCGCGGGATCTTTGTCGAGCCGATAACGCAAGCTGCCGCCCAGATCGGTCATCCACTTGTGATTGAACTGTCCGAGCAGCACCGCGGGACGCCCGCGCAATTCGTGATACGACGTAGCGCGGTCACCGAGCACCTCAAAGTTTTTTCCTTTGCGCGAAAGCAGCGTGCCCACCCGGATCGCCGCCAGGAGATCGCCGTTGCTGAAGTAGCGATCGCCCGCCGATCGCAATTCCGAGAGCTGGATCGACGTGGATTGCCGGACTTCGTCAGGCGGCGCGGGCGCGGCCGGCGTGCCCACCATGATTTCGTTCAACCGATCGAAGCGCGGTCCTTCGAAACGGTAGATACGTTGCGGCTGTTCGATGCAAATGATCGCGGCGTTGCCGTCGTCGACGAGCGGCCTCCAGAAAAGATCGAGCTCGGTGGCGCGAAAACGCGCGCTGATCACCACCGCGGCCGCCACCACCGCCAACGCCGCCACGCCGCCGGCCCACAGCATCCATCGCGGCGATTTTTGGGGCGCGGCTCCAGGCGTAGGCTCGGTTGGCTCCGCCGCTACCGTCGCCGCGATTGTCGCGGGCGGCGCCGGTACGCGAAACTCCGGAACGTACGACCCCGGCGGCAGCAGGATTCGCAGCTCGGTCTCGTGGCCTTCCTCGGCGTAATATTGCGCCAGACGTTTGCGAATATCGAGCGCCGTGGTCCGCACCACGGAGTCTTCGTTCGTATCGTAATCGGGGTCGCGGTGGAAAACCTCAAAGCCGATGGTGCGTTCCTTGACCTTGTCGAGCGACCCATCGATGTAGGCGTCTACCACGTAATTCAGCAACGCCTGGCAGCGCTTGGAATGGCGCAAATGCGGGCTGGCCAGCAGGCGCTCCAACTGTAGCTGGATCAGGGCGGCATCGATCGGCGCGTGGGTGGCTGTGCCGTGAATCTCTGGGACTTGTCCTGCTTGCGACGCCATCGCTTCCCCTTTAACTCCCACCGAAAACTCCCCACCGACCGCTCACGTTTCTTCGAATATTAACACAGGCAGCCGTAGAGAACGGTGTTTATGGTAACGCTTTCCTATTGTGGTCAAGGTTCTTGTTCACCAAGGTGTTACAGGCGGCGTCGAGGGGTTCTATACGGTTGCCAGCCTAGACAAGGCACCTGGGGATTCGGCGACAATAACACTCAGCATTTTGGTGAGTGCGCTCTATCCCATTGGTGAGGTGTCTCTCATGAAGTTGCGAGTGGGTTTGGCTAGCCTCGTTTTCCTGTCTTTTTCCCTTTCATCCCAGACGTTCCGCGGAACGATTAACGGCGTTGTCACCGACCAAACGGGCGCGGTGATTGTGGGCGCGAAGATTTCAGTGCGGGAAACGCACACGTCGGTTGTGACGCCCACGGTTTCAGACAACTCGGGCGAGTACAACGTGCCGTTTCTGTTGCCGGGCGACTACGACATTTCAGCGAAGTCTCCCAACTTCAAGGAATTCATCCGCTCCGGCGTTCACGTCGGCTCCGGCGACAACATCCGGATCGACATTCGCCTGGAAGTGGGTCAAGCGCAGCAAACGGTGGTGGTGACGGGTGAAGTATCCGGCGTGAACAGCACCAGCGCGACGATTGGACAGACCATCACCTCGAAGGAAGTGGAAGACCTTCCGCTCAACGGGCGCACGCCGGCGGTTTTGGCGACGCTGTCGATGGGCGTGATCGCCACCACGCAGCCTGGATTGATCCACCCGTTCGATCTCGGCGGTGCGTCCGCGCTGAGCATCGGCGGCACGCCCGCGCAGGTGAACGAAATTCTCATTGATGGATCGCCGGATTCCACCTGGGACGGCCGCCTCGCCTACAGCCCGCCGATGGACGCGGTGCAGGAAGTGGCGGTGAAGGCGTTTGACACCGACGCGGCTTTCGGTCATACCGGCGGCGGCACGGTCAACCAGATTCTGAAGAGTGGCACGAACATGGTCAAAGGCTCGCTGTGGGAATTCAACCAGCCCAACAATTTGGTGGCGAATAATTTCTTCGCCAATCGCGACAACTTGCCGAATCCCGCGCTGCACTACAACCAATATGGATTGCAGGTGGGTGGTCCTGTGTGGATTCCCAAAGTAATTGACGGCAGGAATAAGCTGTTCTGGCTTTTCAGTTGGGAAGTCATCAAGGATAGCCAGCCCATTTCGCCGTATCCCACCTACATCAGCGTTCCGACCGCTGATATGCGCACCGGCAACTTCTCGGCGATCTCCACGCCGATCTACAATCCGCTGACCGCCGCCGCCAACTCCGGCAGCGGACTGGTCTACACGCGCCAGCAATTCCCGAACAACATCATCCCAAGCGCCGACCTGAACCCGATCGCGCAGGCGTATTTGAAGATGATCCCCCTGCCGAATAACGGAAGCGCCTACAGCACCACGAATTTCGCCGCGGTCACGCCGACCACCGACGACTACAAGAATTTCCTGGGCCGCATGGACTACGCGCCCAGCGATCGCGATCGGATATTCTTCGACCTTCGCGACACCCAATACCTGCAAGCGAAAAACGACTACTTCGGCAACGGCCTCACCGCGTCGAAGTTGACGCGCAACAACATCGGCGGCACGCTCGACAACGTGTTTACGGTGAATCCAACCAACGTGCTCGACGTCCGCTTGAATTTCACGCGCATGAACGAGGCGCATCCGTCGCCCACGGCGGGATTCAATGCGACGAGCCTGGGATTCCCCTCGTATTTGGCGGCGCTCTCGCCGTTCCAGCAATTGCCGAGCTTGAGTTTCGCGTCCACCACCAGCAACACGGGCTATGCGATCGGTTCGACGGGCGCGAATCTGCTGCCCTCGCAGTCGCTGCAATTGTTCGCCACGTGGTCCACAATCCACGGAAATCACAACATGCATTTCGGCTTGGATTTCCGGCAGTACAACGCCAACTTCACCAGTTTCGGAAACTCGGACGGAAACTTTTCGTTTAGCGCGAATAGCTGGGTGAAAGGACCTTCCGCCAACGCCAGTTCCACGGTGGCATTGGGCCAGGACGCCGCCGAAATGCTCTTGGGATTGCCCACGTCCGGCACGTACGACTTGAACGTGCAGTCGTCGTTCTACGAACACTACATGGGTTATTTCTTCCAAGACGATTGGCGCATCCGCCGCAATTTGACCGTGAACCTGGGTCTCCGCTACGACAAGGATTTCCCGTATTACGAAAAGCACAGCCAAGTGATCGATGGATTCGACCCGACCGCGACCAGCCCGATTGCGGGCGCGGCGCAACTCGCCTACGCGAAGAATCCGCTTGCCCAGTTGCCCGCCAGCCAATTTGCGGTGAACGGCGGCGTGACGTATCCCACCGACGGACACTATTACAACCAGACGTCGAATCTGTTCAGCCCGCGCGTCGGCGTTGCCTGGACGCCCGATTTGTTGAAGGGCAAGACCGTGATTCGCGCCGGCTTCGCGATGTTTGTCCAGCCGGTGGCGATCAGCCAGTTGACGATCACCGGCGCCTACTCGACGAATCCGATCCTCAATCAGTACGGATACAGCCAAACCACCAACATGACGGTGACCAATAACAGCTTTTTGAGCATCGCCAACACGTTGTCGAATCCGTTTCCCACCGGCCTCACCGCGCCGACCAGGAACGCGCTGGGCCTCGCCACGAACTTGGGCGCGTCGATCAACTTCATCGATCCGGAGATCAAGGATCCGTACTCGGTGCGCTGGAACTTCGGCATCCAACACTCCATTACGCCGTCGTTGGTGTTGGAAGTGGCGTACGTCGGCAATCACGGCGTGCATTTGCCGATTTACGTGACGCAGCTCAACACCATTCCGCGCCAGTATTACTCGACGCTGCCGATTCGCGACAACACCACGATCACCAGCCTGACGGCGACGACGCCGAATCCTTTCAACGGATTGATCCCGGGCCAAAGTCTCGGCACCAGTTCGACGGTGGCGATCACGCAATTGCTGGCGAAGTATCCGCAATTCCCGAACTCGGTGAACAGCTTCTCCACCGGCGTGATCGAGCAGAACGCCTCGACCGGCGATTCATTCTTCAACAGCTTGAACGTGCGCTTGGAGAAGCGCTACGGCAACGGCCTGAGCATCATCGGGAACTATGTGTTCTCGAAGCTGATCGAGCAAGTGACGTACTTGAACGACGTCGACTTGCAGGCCGAGCGCCGTATTTCGCCGTACGATCACCCCGAGCGCATCGCGTTCGCGGTGGTTTACGACCTCCCGGTGGGCAAGGGCCGCAAGTTCACCGTCAACAGTAAAGTGGCGGATGCGTTCTTCGGTGGATGGACCTTCAATACGGTTTATCAGTGGCAAAAGGGCGCGCCGATCACCTGGACGAACGGATCCACCACCAGTCCCGGCGACTATGTTTACCTGGGCGGCGACTTGAACCTGGACAATCGCCAAGCCAACAAGACGGCAGCGGGCGCGGCGCTCGCGTCGTTCGACACCTCGTTGTTCCTGCCCGCGGCCGCCTACTCGAACGCGGCGGTGGTCGGCACGACGTGCAACAAGACGCCCACGCTGGCGAACTGCGCGCTGGGCGATCACATCCGCACGTTCTCCACGACATTCCCGAACTTGCGCCAGGATGGCATCAACGAACTCGATCCGTCGGTCTCGAAGAGCTTCCACTTCGGGGAGACGCGCTACTTGCAATTTCGCTCGGAGTTCTACAACGTGGTGAATCACCCGATCTTCGCGGCGCCGAACACCACGGCGACCAACAGCGCATTCGGCACGATCACCGCGACGGCGAACTTGCCGCGTCACATTCAATTCGGCTTACGCTTCGTGTTTTAACCACCAGACTAAAAGCAAAGTCCTGAGTGCTAAGTTTTCCTCAGCACTCAGGACTCAGCACTCAGCACTAAGCACTCAGCACTGTCGTGCTGTCTACTTCAAGTAGGCGCGCAGAGCGGCGCTCAAATCGTCGGCCGCCCGCTGCTGCTCGTCGGTGGACCGCCGCTTCGGGTCGAGCACGTGATACCGCAAGTGGCCGTCGATGACCTCGGCCATCAGCGCGTCCATGGCTCCGCGGCAGGCCGCGATGTTGTGCAGCACCACCGAGCACTCCGCTTCTTCCTCGAGCGAGCGCTCCACCGCTTCCACTTGTCCGCGGATCCGCCGCGTGCGGTTCAACAATCTCTTTTTTTCGTCGATAGTGTGAGCCATGGGGGAGAAATCCGCCGCTTTTGCCGCCTATTTATCGTTGACACATATACCCCGGTAGGTATAGCCTACATACCGGTGGCGGTATACGGTTCCCTCTCATTGTAGCAGAGCCGCGGGATCGTTTATCAAGCTTTAACACTGTGCCGCGAGGCCGGGTCCATAAGATGGAAACGCCGGACTTAGAACCACACGGGGCTTAGAAAGAGCAAGCATGACGTTTCGGGATCAACGCGCGATTTTGACGATGCTGGTTTGTCTGGCGCCGCTGGCCTGCGCGCAGGATCAGAGCGCGAAGGACGCCGCCTCCGTGCCCGATCCGCCGAAAGCGGAACGATGGAACCTCTATTACCAAGCGACTTCCATCGGGATGTATCACGGCACATTCACGTCGCCCTACAGCGGTCCTTTGAGCTTGCGGGACTATCCCGAGCGCGACGTTTCGTTGACCACCACGCTGTTCTTCGGACTAAATCTGGGAGCAAACACGCAGTTCTACTTCAACCCGGAAATCGCCGGCGGACGTGGATTTAGCATGGTCGATGGCATGGCCAACGCCTCCAACGGCGAGTTGCCGCGCGTCGCCACGGCCACGCCCAAGCCCTACATCGCGCGATTATTCGTCACCCACGACTTCGGGTTCGGCGACGCTGTGGAAAATGTGGAGAGCGATGCCAATCAACTGGCCGGCACACGCCCGGAAAATCGCTACACGGTGACGATCGGGCGGTTCACGGTAACGGATTATTTCGATAACAATCGCTACTCACACGATCCGCGCGAGCAATTCATGGGCTGGGCCGTGATGTACAACGGCGCGTGGGATTATCCCGCCGACGTGCGCGGATACACCTGGGGTTGGGTCCACGAATTGCACCGCAAGAATTGGTCGCTGCGCTACGCGAGCGCCATGGAAGCGAAAGTGGCGAATGGATCGCAGTTCGATCGCCGCGTGTTGCGCGATCGCGGCGACATGTTCGAGGGCGAATATCGCTGGGAGGCGAACAAACATGCGGGCGCCGTGCGCCTGCTCGCGTCGCAGCAGCACAGCGATTCCGGTGATTACGCGCGCGCGCTGGCGCTGGCCGCCGGCACTCACACGACGCCCAGCGTCGTCGCCACGCGTCAGCCCGGCACCACGAAATACGGTTTCGGCGTGAGCGCCGACCAGGAAATCGCCAAGGATGTCGGTGTTTTCGGTCGCCTCGGTTGGAACAACGGCAAGACGGAAAGTTTTGCCTTCACCGCCGTCGATCACCTGGCGACCATCGGCGTTTCGGTGAACGGATCGCGCTGGAAGCGTCCGCACGATACGGTGGCGAGCGAGGTTACCGTTAGCGGATTGTCGCAAGTACACGCGCAGTATCTTGCCGCCGGCGGCCTTGATTTCCTCATTGGCGACGGCGCGCTGCGCTATGGTCCCGAAACCGTTTGGGAAAGTTATTACAGCGCGCGCGTATTCCCAGGATTCACCACGTCGGTGGACTATCAGCACGCGGTGAATCCGGCCTACAACCGCGATCGCGGACCGGTGAATATTTTCGCGTTGCGCCTGCACCTGGAGATGAGCAAGGATACGTTCCTGCATAAAGCGAAGCCTTGAAATAGAATCGGACCGGATGAATCTCTGGATCTTCTCCGGGTTCTGGGGCGCGCTGAAAGCGTTTCTGGCGTTCTCGCTGGTGATGATCATCCCCGGATTTTTTGCCGGATGGGTTACCAACGTTTTCGATTTCCGCCGTACCACCGCGATTAGCCGATTCGCGCTGGTGGTTCCCCTTTCCGTTTCAGTCTTTCCGATTCTGGTTTATCTCCCCTGGCGCTTTTTTTCGCTGCACGCTGTGTGGATCGAGTTCGGCGTGATGGTCATCGCCGTTGGCGTGATGAAGGCGATGGAAAAGGAATCGCTTCGCAGGCTTGAGGGAACGTACGCCAGAAAAGCGGCGTTGGTGGGACTCACGGCCATCGCGATTTGGCTCGTCGTCGCGTTCGCGTCGCTGCTCGACTTGCGCATGGGCGATCGCTTGTATCGATCCGTGACGGTTTACGACTACCTTTCGCGCGTGCCGATCGTGAAGTCGATTGCGCAGCAGGAAAAACTGCCGGCGCTCACGCCGTTTCTCAAGTTACGCGGCGAGACCGTCCCGCTTCACTATCACTATTTCTGGCCGATGGTCTGCGGCCTCGTGCTGTCGAGTGGGGAAGACGCGTTCAATGCGCGCGATGCCGCAATCGGCGGGACGCTGTGGTGCGGCATCGCGTTGATTTGTGCGATCGTCCTGTATCAACGCATCTTTCTGGCGCTCGATCCGTCGCGAACGCGGCCGTATGTGATCGGGCTCGCGTTGTTGGGCGTCACCGGGCTCGACATTCTGCCCGTGACGCTGTGGGACATCCACTATCTCCACGAGCCGGCCAAGCTTTCGCCGTCGATCGAGAACTGGAACGAGCAAATCACCGCGTGGTCGGGCGCGATGTTGTGGGTGCCGCATCATATCGCCGCGCTGGTCGCCTGCGTGATGGCGTTTCTCGCATTGTGGTGCGATTCGGAACGCGCGGAGCGGTGGCCCGGCGCGGGCGCGCTCGCGCTGGCCGCACTGGCGCTTGCATCGTCGGCGGGAATGTCGGTGTTTGTGACGTTCACATTCGCGTGCATCCTGATTGTTTGGGCTCTGGTGATGCTCGTGCGGCGTCAACCGAAAGCGCTCGCGAGCGTCGTCGCCGTGGGCGCGATCTCGCTGATGCTGGCCGCGCCGTTTTTTCTAGAAGTGCGTTCGCCGACGCCAGCGCACGAATCGGCGAACCTAATGCACTTTCAAGTGCGCCGCTTCTATCTATTTTCCTACTACGACGCGATCGCGCCGCTTGGCCTGACGGGTGACACGCAAACTCTCACCAGTTCGTTCTTTCGTCTGGTCTTTCTTCCGCTGAACTACCTGCTGGAACTGGGCGTTTACTTCTACGCCGGCATTCTGGGAGTCTCGCGCCTGTGGCGAACACGGAACATTTCGAATCGCGACGTCGCCGCCGCCGTCATGCTCGCGGTCAGCGCGATCCTCGGGACATTCGTGGCGTCGAATCTCGCCGACGGCGCGAACGATTTCGGATGGCGCAGCTTCATGCCTGCGCAATTCATCCTCTTGCTGTGGACCGCGGATTTCCTCAGCGACTCCGCCGTGCTGCGTAAGAGCCAACGCGCCGTGCTCTATGTGCTGCTGACGATCGGTGCGTCGAGCGCGGTCGCCGACCTGACGCTCTTGCGCCTCTTCGACCGCTTCATCGACACGCCCCTGTTCAACACGTTGGGCGATCTGCCTCAGGTGGATCACCGTTTGGGCCGGCGCAACGCCGCGCGCGCCGATTCCTACGAATGGATTCGCACACATACCGCGGCGAACGCCGTGGTGGAACCGAATCCCGACCAACGGCCGTATTTCTATGGTCTTTACGCGGAGCGCGCGGGTCTCGCGATCAGTGGAGAATGCGCGGCATTTTCGGGGCGCGACAAAGAATGCGGGCAGATCCAAGCGGCTGTGCGGCCGTTGTTTTCCGGAGGCGCGAATGCGCACACCCTGAGCGATGTTTGCGAAGCGTATCCGCTCGACGTGCTCGTGGTTACCGACAGCGATCCCGTGTGGACGATGAAAGACAATTGGATGAACTACTACACGCCTGTCTTCTCAAACGAATTTACCCGCGTTTTTTCTTGCCAACCCAAGCGGCTATAATACGGAAGCCGCATGAATCCTTCCGTGTTCTGGATCTTCGCCGATTTCTCGACCACGCTGAAGGCCTTTGCAGTCTTCACGTTTTTCATGGTGGCGCCGGGATTCGTGGCGGGATGGCTGTCGGATGCCTGCGGATTCCGCAACGGGTCGCTCTTGCGGCGCGCCGCGCTCACCGTTCCGCTCTCGATTGCCGTGTTGCCGATCGTCGTTTATTTGCCTTGGCGATTTTTCACCGTACGCACGGCGTGGCTGATCGCAGCGGCGATCGGCGTCGCGTTCCTGTCGATTGTCGCGAAAGGATTGCTCGCCGCCGCGCGAACACCGGGCGCGTTTCGTTGTGACCGCCGGAGAGCCTGGGCTGTCGGCGCGGTCGCGATCGTTTTGTGGCTCGCGATCGGCCTGGGATCGTTGCTCGATTTGCGTTTCGGCAACAAGCTTTATCTTTCCTACACCACGTTCGACTACTTGTCGCGCGTTCCGATCGCCAATTCGATTTCGCATCAAGAACAATTGCCGGCGGTCTCGCCGTTTCTCACGATGCGCGAACCCGTTCCTCTCCGTTACCACTACTTTTGGCCGATGATCGGCGGATTGGTAACCATGGCCGGGCGCGGCGCGTACACTGCGCGCGACGCCACAATCGCCGGCGCGCTGTGGGCCGGCATCGCGCTGATCTGTTTGATCGCCGTGTATCTGCGCGTTTTTCAGGGCGTTGATGCATCGCGCCGCCGGCCGTACATTTTCGGAATCGCGCTGCTCGGCGTCACGGGCCTCGACATCTTGCCCGTCGCGCTCATCGATCTTCAGCATTATGAAACGCCGTCGATGATTCTGCCGACCACCGAATGGTGGAACGAACAAATCACGGGATGGCTCGACGCGATGCTGTGGGTGCCGCATCACATGACCGCGCTGGTCGCATGTCTCATGGCGTTTCTCGTTTTGTGGTGCGATTCCGAGGAGGCCGCGAAGTTGCCGCGGCCCGCGGCGATTGTGTTGGCCGCGCTGGCTCTCGCGTCGGCGGCCGGAATGTCGGTCTACGTGACGTTTGTGTTCGCTTGCGTCTTGGTGGCGTGGGCCGCGGTGATGCTGCTGCGCAAACACCCCAAAGCCGCCCTCGCCGTGGCCGCCGCAGGCGCGCTCTCGATGGTGCTGGCGCTGCCGTTCTTGCTGGAACTTCGCTCCACGGCCGGTTCGGCCACGTCGCCGACAAAGTCGCCGCTGATTTTCCAAGTGCGGCGCTTTGCCCTGTTGCCCGAGTATCTCGGCCCGCTCGGATTAATCTCGCGCGACCAGAATTTGAAGACCACGGTGAATCGTTTGCTTTTCTTGCCGCTGAATTATTTCCTGGAACTGGGCGTTTACTTCTACGTCGCAGTAATTTGCTTGAAACGGCTGTGGAAAGCGCGGCCGATCTCGAATCGCGACGTCGCCGCGGTGACGATGCTCGTGGTCAGCGTTTTGATCTGCACATTTCTAGCGAGCGACGTGGCGGCATCCGGCAACGATCTCGGCTGGCGCGGTTTCATGGCGGCGCAATTCATCTTGCTTTTGTGGGCCGCGGGACTCTTGAGCGAAAGCGCGGCGCTGCACCGTGGACAGCGCGCCGCGCTGGTGTTGCTTCTGGTGATCGGCGCGTCCAGCACGGCTTTCGACCTGGCGCTCTTGCGCGGCTACAACATGTTCATCGACTCGCAATGGTTCAACGACCTTGGTTCCATGCCGCCGATCCAACGGCGCATGGGCGAGCGATTCGCCGCGCGCGCCGACACCTACGCGTGGATTCGCGCGCATACGCCGGTGAACGCCGTGGTGGAGGCGAATCCCGACACGGTGGCGTACTTCTATGGTTTGTATGCGGAACGTCCGGCGCTGGCGATCGGCGGCGAGTGCGACGGTTACAGCAATCACGCCTACGATTGTTACAACACGAAGCTCGTGGTGCGTCCCCTGTTCTCGGGCGAGGCTAGGCTGTCGGCGTTTCCCGAAGCGTGCCGCGATTTCCCGCTCGATTATGTGGTGATCGCAGACAACGATCCGGTCTGGTTGATGCACGATAGCTGGATTCACCACGTTCAGCCGGTGTATTCCACCGAATTCACGCGGGTGTTTTCCTGCAAGTAAACTACTTCTTCAAGAACTCCACTCGCACCGTCGCGTCGCGCGACGTACTCAGCGTGTGAACTTCCTGCGCGATCGTGCGCGCTTCCTGCGGCGTGTAGCAATACTTGGTGCTGACCAAACGAAAATTTAATTTCACCGACCCATCGTCGAGCACGCGCACCGACCGTTCGAGCGTCAGTGGACCAATCTCGCGCCATGGCAGCGCCGGCGGCCAATTCAGGCGATAGCCCGGCGGAGGAATGATGCGCTTCTCCATTTCCTCGATGAAGAGCACGGGCAAGCAATAATCCTGGGAACGCGGCGCCGCTTCGGTCGCGTCGAGCAGCAAGCTTCCATCCTGCGCGATCGGCGCGAGGAATCCCATGTCCACGCCGAGCGGCGACACGTCGGCCCACGCGCGATCGCCCTCGGTGCGCGTGGCGTCGTAGCCTTCGCCGGACACCGACATCTTGTACGGCGACGCCAGATCGCGCGGTTCAGCCAGATCGACGCGCACTTTGCGGCGCAGTCCGGCGATCTTTTGTTCGCGCACGTGCTCGGGATTCAGCGCCACGGCCGGCCGGCTGATTTCCTCGAACGCGCCCGTTTCTTCTTCCTTCGTTTCCATCGCGCCCTCACCCTCGGCGGCGAGTTTCAAGGTGACGGCGAAACGCATCACGTTTTCTTCCGCCGAACTTTTTGGCGTGCGCACCAACTGCGTTGTGCCATTGCGCGCCACCAGCGCCCAGCGTCCTTGATCCTGATACGGCAGCCGCGAGTCGGGCGTAAATTCCGACGTCGGATCGATCCACAACGCGGGCGTGCCCGGCACGTAAACGACGGCGTGCGAAAATCCCTCGATGCCCGGCAAATCGGGATTCACGTCCGGCAATGGATGCGGCGTGAGCAGCGCAACGTAGGCGGGAATGCCCATCTTGCGCAATCGGCTCACCAGCAGCACCGATTTATCTTTGCAATCGCCGAAACCGCGGCGCATGGTTTCTTCGGGTGGCCGCGGCATGTACGCCGCCGCGCCCAATTCGAGTCCCGTGTAGCGTACGTTGGCTTGAATGTCGGCCAGCACCGGAGCGATGCGCGCCGCGGCGTCGTCGGGCGCGATGGCGCGATCGCCTTCCAGCTTGCCCGCGCGCTCGTCCACGATGTAGCTGTACCACGTCGCGAGACTGCGCCACGTCACACCACTCGAAACCGCGACGAGCGGATACATCTGACGATCCGACGACAGCAGCGGGATTTGGTGTGGCGGCGGAACGTTGCGTCCTTCGAAAATCACGCGATGCACGTCGAGCGTTTTTTCCTCGTGGCGTCCCGCGGGATCGAGTCCGCTCGACAGCGCTTCAAAAGGACTGTTCGGCGGTCCTTCGACCTCTACGTGGTAATGCAGGATGGGAACGCTCTGCGTCAGTGGATAGCGCAACAATTGTCCGCCGGGGAAGAGCGTGATCTTGTCGTCCGTTTCCAATTCCAGTTCCAGCACGGAGTCGTTTTGCATGCCGGGAAGCGCCGCGGAAATCGCGCGCGTATCGGTGAGAAGCTGGCCGTTGCCGTGCGCGATTCCGCCTTCCGCAACGGTGGAAGCGTCGAGTTCATGCGCGCGGCCGTCGTGGGTGATCACGCGCGCGCGAATGCGCGGACGCTCCTGGCGCCAGGCGACCCACGGAACCACCGTGGTTCCGAACAAGCGTACGCCGCGATCGTCCACCACGCGGATCACGCTACGCTGCATCCAATGCGCTTTGCCCGATTCCTCCACGCGAATCGTCATTTCGAGATTGATGATGAAAGCCGGGAGGTCGCGCGGAACGGGGATTTGTCGAGCGGCTTGATAGACCTCCCGCGGATCGGCGCTAAAGAGCGGCAGCGGCCACCCGGCGTTGTTGGCGCCTTCGGCGCGCGCACACAACGGGCAGGCGAGTGCAGCAAAGATGAAAAGCGCGGCGCGGAACACTTTCATGAATACAAACGATCGCACTTGGCGGCCAGCACAAAATCGCTTTCGGTCAGTCCGTCGATCTTGTGCGTCCAAGTGGTCACCACAACCTTACCCCATCGCAGCAGCAAATCAGGATGATGGCCTTGCTGTTCCGCCATCGCGCCGACCTTGTTCACATACGCCAGCGCTTGCGCGAAATCGGGGAACTCGTAACTTTTTTCGAGATGATGCTCGTTGACAACTTTCCATCCGGGCGTTTGCTTCGCGAACGCGGCAAGCGCGTCGCCCTTCAACGGCGGAACTCCGCCCTTGCAGGGAACACAATCCTTAGACGCGAGATCCGGCATGACGTTCCTCCCGGGACTACAATTGAATCAGGAAGTCTTTGTGACCACCCTTGTAGAAATTCTATCCGAAAAGACGCGGGAAGGAGTCCTCTACGAAAAATTGGACGGGAATCGCGTGCGCTGCTACGCCTGCGGACACTGCTGTCCCATCGGCGATGGATTGCCCGGCGTCTGCAAAGTGCGCTTCAATCGCGGCGGTGTGTTGTACGTGCCGTGGGGATACGCCGCGGGAATCCAGTGCGATCCAGTGGAGAAAAAGCCGTTCTTTCACGCGCGTCCCGGCGCGATGGCGTTCAGTTTCGGCATGCTGGGCTGCGATTTGCACTGCGGATATTGTCAAAACTGGGTGACCTCGCAAGCGCTGCGCGATCCGCGCGCGGTGTCGTCGCCGCACGCGGTCACGCCGGAGCAAGTGGCGGACCAAGCGGTGCGCATGGGCGGCGAAATTGTCGTGAGCACCTACAACGAGCCGCTGATCACCAGCGAATGGGCGGTCGCGGTGTTTCGCGAAGCTCGTAAGCGTGGCTTGATGACCGGCTATGTCTCGAACGGCAATGCCACGCCGCAAGTTCTCGAATATATCCGCCCGTGGGTGGATCTCTACAAAGTGGATTTGAAATCGTTCCGCGATCCGCACTATCGCGAATTGGGCGGGCGCCTGGGGCCGGTGCTCGAAAGCATTCGCGCGATCTACGAAATGGGATTTTGGCTGGAGATTGTCACGCTGGTGATTCCGGGATTCAACGATTCCAACGCCGAGCTGACCGAAATCGCCGAGTTCTTGTGCGGCATTTCCCCGGACATTCCGTGGCACGTCACGGCGTTTCATCAGGATTACAAAATGACCTCGCCGAGCGATACGACCGCGGACGATTTGCTGCGCGCCGCGCGGATTGGTCGCGCCGCGGGATTGCGCTACGTCTATGCGGGAAACTTGCCGGGTCGCGTGGGCGAATTCGAGAACACGGTGTGTCCAGGCTGCGGTCGCCTTTTGGTGGAGCGCCGCGGCTATCGCATTTTGGGGTATCATCTGACGAGAGACGGAAGTTGCCCGGACTGCGGACGGAACATTCCGGGCCTATGGAGACGCGCATGAAGACGAACGCTCTCGGGATTACCTTGTTGCTGGCCCTCGCGGCCGTGCCGCTCAGTGCCCAGCGCGCGATTCACGCGGGAACGGCTCCGCGTTTCTCGCCCGGCGGTTTCCACGGCTCAGCTTCATCCCGCTTTGTCCCGCATGCTGCGGCGCGTTCGTACTTCGCGCCGGTTGTCGGCGCATTTTATCCAAGCAATTTTGTGGTACCCGCCGCGTACTCAACGACGCCGTATCCGGAAAGCGCCAACGGCGGTCCAATGGTGATCGTGGCGCCGTCGTCAAACGAAGGTTCGAGCGTCGTGTATATACCGTCGTATATGCGCCCGCAAAACGGTCCGTCGCTTGGCGAGATTGCCGCACAGTTGAAGGCGCAACACACCGAGTCAGCGAAGTACGTTTGGAAAAACGTCGAGCCGGTATTGCCGCCAAAGGACGATCCGCCGAAGTAGACACCACATAGGCGTCCCTTCCTTGTACATCCTTCACCCGGAAGTATCGTATGTCTCATTTCCTTTTTGTAGACGAGAGCGGCTACGATCCAGGACAGTCGCCATACGGCGTTCTTGGTGGCGCTGCCGTGGAGGATCGTGAACTTTGGAACATCGTCAGACAAATTCAGACGGCCGAGCTGGAGCATTTTGGCATGAAGTATGCGATGGATGGGAGGGAACTAAAGGCCAAGAAGTTGCTTCCTCGCAAAGTATTCCGGCTTGCCAACCAAATGGCGTTATTTGATCAGGCCGAGCGGAGGACCTTGGCGCGAGAATGCCTCGAGTACGGCGAACGAGCTGGGCGGGCCCAGATTACAGCGCTCGCTCAGGCGAAGATTGCCTACGTAGCCGAGTTGATTGATATTTGTTCACGGTTTCGCTGCAAAGCGTTCGCGATTATCGTTAACAAGGCCTCGCCAGCGCCGTCAGGCGACCACTTACGAAAGGATTATGCTTACCTTTTTGAGCGATTCTTCTACTACCTCGAGGATCTCGGCCCATCCGCCTATGGCATCGTCGTCTTTGACGAACTTGACAAGGTGCAGAGCCATTTGCTGGTAGGCCAAATGGATCGATACTTCAAGCGGACCGTGCGAGGACGCCTTCGTTCCGGACAGATTCTTCCGCAACCACTATTTGTGCACAGTGATCTGACAACCGGTATTCAAATCGCGGATCTCATCGCCTATATAGTCTCGTGGGGAGTCCGGCTTCAGGGCATGGACCTTGACGCTCGGCAGGAATTGAGGCCTCTGGCCGAGCGCCTTCTGCAGCTACGTCACCGTAGTGTGCGGGAAGTCAACGACAACCCAAGCTTTGCCATTTGGAGCTTGGCCTACATTAGGGATTTGCGCTCTCGTGAGGAACGCGAAGACGAACCGCTCGAAGGGCCGACAGCCACTCAGTCGCAATAGGCAAAAGAAAAAGGCAATGCAGCGCGAACGCCGCAAAGCCTCCACATTCAGCATACCACAGGATTGCTTCCCGGCGGGGTCGTGTGCAAGTCAACTGCATCACTACCGCGACCCGCGACGAAACCGCTAGGCCCCGAGCTTCGCGAAAAACTACGGTTTCAATCCCACGCGTTCCATCAGCGATTTGTAGCGCGGATCGTCGCGCACCGGATCGAGCACCGGTTCCACTTTCAGGCGAACGAGCAACGCGGCGTGCTGTTCCACGGCCTTCTGGGCCCAGGAAAAAACTTTCTCGCGATCATTGACGCCCGCCCACGCCGCGGAAATATAGGCCGGCGACACGTATTGCCTTTTGCTCATCGACTCGAGCGTATGCAGCGTGTCTTGCGCTTCGCGCGGGCGTCCCGCGCGGCCGTATGCGTACGCCAGCAGCGCGTACGATCCCTGGCTGCCGCCCGAAAGTTTCACAGCTTGCTCGAAGTGCGCGATCGCTTCGTCGTAGCGTTTCACTTGCAGCAGCGCCATGCCCATCCAGTTGTGCGTGAGCGAAAAGGAATTGTCGAGCGCCAGCGTGGCTTCGTACTGCTGGATCGCGCGATCGTATTGCCGCGCGTAGTAAAAGCACAGGCCGTAGTCGGCGTTGATGACAAGCGACAGCGGATCGATCGCCAGCGCCTTGCGCAGCTCGGCGATCGCTTCATCGGAGCGTCCTTGGAGCGCCAGGAACATTCCGTACCATTGGTACGCGGGCGCGTAGTTGGGATTCAGGTTCAGCGCCAGTTGAAACTGGTGTTCCGCTTCGGTCCAATTCCATTCGTAGATGTAAGTAAGGTCGGCCAGCGCCGCATGCGCCTCGGCGAGCCGGGGATCGAGTTCCAGCGCTTTTAAGGCTTCGGCCTTGGCCTTCGGATAAGCCTCGTTCGGCGGAATCACGCTGTAGAATCCCAGCAAATTGTAGGCGTCGGCGAGCGAGGCGTGCGCCAGCGCGAAGTTAGGATCCTTCGCCACCGCCGATTGCAATTGCTCCAAACCTTTTCGCAGGTCTTCGTCAGCGCGGCGATTCATGAAGTAACGTCCGAGCAGCAATGCTTCATACGCCTCGCGATTCACCGGCGACGCCTTGGGCCGCGGCGCCAGTTGAATGCGCACTTGTTCGGCGATGTCCTGCGCCACGTCGCTTTGCACTTCCAAGATGTCGCCCACGGCGCGCTCGTACGTGTTGGAAAGCACCGGCAGGCCGTCGGACGCTTGGATCAAGCGCGCGTTCACGCGCACGCGATCTCCCGACCGCGTCACGCTGCCTTCCACAACATATTGCGCGCCCAAGTCCGCGCCGATCCGCGTGAGATTCTTGCCGTCGCGTTTGTACGCGGACATCGACGTGTAGCCGATCACGCCGAGTTGCGCGGGATTCAAGCGGCCGAGTCGCGCGATCAGCTCTTCGGTTTGCCCGGCGCTGAAATAATCCTGCGACGCGTCGCCGCTCAGGTTCGCGAACGGCAACACCGCCACGACGATGCGTCCCGCCGGCGCGCGGTGCATGCGCCATCCCGAAAAATACAGGATCAGCGCGGCCGCAACGACCAGCAATCCGCCGACGCGCCATGACCACAATCGCCAATCGCTCAGGCGTGTTGCGGGCGCGGGCTCTTCCGCCGACGTTGGCGCGAGGGCTGGTGCGGGCACAGGCTCCGGCGTGGCGGGTTCGTCGCGAATTACCTCCACAGGAAAAATGAATCGATACCCGCGACGCGGCAAAGTTTCCACGTATCGCGGATTCTCCGCTTCGTCGCCCAGCGCGTCTCGCAAGCGATTGATCGTGGTGTTCAGACCGCGGTCGAAATCCACAAACGTGTCGGCGGACCACAGTTTGTTGCGGATCTCCTCGCGCGTCACGAGCCCGCCGCCGCGCTCCAGCAACAGTTCAAGCACCGTGAGCGGCTGGTCCTGCAGTTTGATCTTCAGGCCGTTCTTCCGCAGTTCGCGCGCGCCCAAGTCCAACTCATAGGCGGCGAAGCGGTAACCGCGCGGCGAGGCCATAGAAAAAGCAGTGTAACACGCGCGATCCGGGCGTTGGCGCGCGTTATCTCTCCCGCCAGCGCCTTGAAAATGCGCAGGTTATCAAGTGACACACGTTTGACACCCAGGGTATGGACTTGTTATCGCTCGCAGGCGCAATCTCGACCGCATGAAACTCACACTGTACTCGCTGAAGCCCGCGTTTCAACGCATGATGCGGCCGGTGGCGCGCTGGCTGGTTACCGGCGGCGTCACCGCCAACGAAGTCACGATGACGGCCTGCCTGATTTCCTGCGCCGCGGGACTCTTTGTGTCGATCGGCCTGGCGTTCGATGTGGAAGCGCAGGCGCGCGCGATCCTTTGGATCTTGCCGCCGGTGTTCTTTCTGCGGATGGCGCTCAATGCCATCGACGGAATGATGGCGCGCGAATTCGGACAGCGTTCCGCACTCGGCGCGTACCTGAACGAACTCACCGACGTGGTCTCCGACATTTTCATGTATCTCCCGTTCGCGTTTGTCGGAGTGTTCGGCGCGTGGCGCATCGGTGCACTGATCGTGCTGAGTGTGATTTCCGAATTTGCGGGGATCGCCGGCGTGTTGGCCGGAGCGAGTCGCCGCTACGACGGGCCGATGGGCAAGAGCGATCGTGCGCTTGTCTTTGGCGCGCTCGCCGTGTGGATCGGTCGGGGCCAAGGACTGCCCGTGCTCGTGGCGGATTGGTTTCCACCCGCAATGGCCGTGCTGTTGTTGTTCACCATCGTCAATCGAGTGAAGAAAGGATTGGAAGAATATGCGCAAAACCGAATGTCGATACTTTCCGTCTAGCGACGGAACCGAACTTTTCTATCGCTACTGGCCCCCTCAAACCGGAAAGCCCGGGGGCGCGATCGTGCTTTTCCATCGCGGTCACGAGCATTCCGGCCGCCTGCAACATTTGGCGGACGAACTCGACTTGCCGAATTTCGCGATCTTCGCCTGGGACGCGCGCGGTCATGGCCTTTCGTTCAACGAGCAAGATCGCTCGGAACCCACGCTCGGCACGTTCACGAAAGACGTCGATTGCTTCATCCGCCACATTTCGAGTGAATACGGAATCGCCATGGAACAAATTGCCGTGGCCGGACAAAGCGTCGGCGCCGTTCTTCTCGCCGCGTGGGCGCACGACTACGCGCCCAAGATCCGTTGCATGTCGCTGGCCGCGCCGGCGTTTGAAGTGAAGCTCTACGTGCCGCTGGCGCGACCGGCGCTGAGCGCCGCAAGCAAAATGTTCGGCGAATTCCAGGTGAATTCCTACGTCAGGCCGAGCGCGCTGACGCACGATCCCGAAAGAATCGCCTCGTATCGCATCGACCCGCTGATCCGCCGCCCGATCTCCGTGAAAGTGCTGCTGGCGCTCTACTCCACGGCCGATCGCGTGATCGCCGACGCCCAAGCGATCCGCGTGCCTACGCAAATGCTCGTGGCCGGCGACGATTGGGTGGTGCGCCGCCGTCCGCAACTCGATTTCTTCGCGCGGCTCGGGTCGCCGGTGAAGGAGATTCACGAATTCCACGGATTCCTTCACGATTTGCTGGGAGAAAAAGATCGTCATCTGCCGATCAGCCAACTGCGCGCGTTTCTGCTGCGCATGTTTGAAGCGCCGCCCGCACAGGAATCGCTGATCGAAGCGGATCGATCGGGTTACACCAAGCGTGAGTACGACGCGCTGCGCCAACCGCTGCCGTGGACTTCGCGTCGCGGTTTGATGTATCGCGCTTTTCGCCGTGGCTTGCGGCGCATCTCGCGGCTCTCTGGCGGCTTGCGCTTGGGGTTCGCGACGGGTTTCGATTCCGGCAGCACGCTCGACTACGTGTATCGCAATCAGCCGTCGGGCGTCACGCCGCTCGGCCGCTCGATCGATTGGTTCTATCTGAACTCAGCCGGATGGCGCGGCATTCGCGTGCGCGGACACAACGTGGGCCGGCTGCTGCGCGAGGGAGCCGCGCGATTGCGCAACGCCGGCCGGCCCGTGCGCGTGCTCGACGTGGCCGCGGGTTACGGGCGTTACGTCCTCTCGGCGCTGCAAGACGCGGAGGTCGAACAAATCCTGCTGCGCGACTACAGTCAGGAAAACGTTCGGCGCGGCCGCGCGTTGATTCGTGAAAAAGGACTGGAAGATGTCGCACGCTTCGAGCAAGGCGACGCCTTCGACGAGAAGCAGCTCGCGGAAACGAAGCCGCGCCCGACGCTCGCGGTGGTTTCAGGCTTGTACGAGTTGTTTCCGGAAAATGCGGGGCCGCGCCAATCGCTGGCGGGACTCGCGGCGGCCATCGAGCCGGGCGGATATCTCGTCTACACGGGACAGCCGTGGCATCCGCAACTCGAGATGATCGCGCGCACGTTGCCGAGCCATCGCGGAATGCAGCCGTGGGTGATGCGCCGCCGCACGCAAGGCGAACTCGATCAACTGGTGGAAGCGGCGGGCTTCGAAAAAGTCGATCAACTAGCCGACGACGCGGGTATCTTCACCGTGTCGATCGCGCAGAGGAGATAAACATGGTCACGGTAACCAGGCAAGGAACGTTGCCGCACGTCGATGTGATCGACGACCACGGTCCCGCTGCGGCCTCGTTCGTCTTTCTGCTGCTCGCGCCGTTTTTCTTTGTCACCTACGGATTCGCCGCGCGGGTCGCGGAGTTGCACCACAACGTCGGCAGCATCGTTTTCGGATGGGAACGCGCGATTCCTTTCCTGCCGTGGACGATCATCCCGTACTGGTCGACGGACCTGTTCTATGCCGCGTCCTTGTTTTTGTGCGGCACGCGCCAGGAGTTGGCAACGCACGTCAAGCGTCTCGTAACCATCCAGGTTCTCTCGGTCGTCTGTTTCATGGTGCTTCCGCTGCGGTTTTCTTTTGACCGGCCCGTTGCCTCGGGAATCTTCGGGTGGCTCTTCGCGAAACTCGCGGCATTCGATTCGCCGTTCAATCAAGCGCCTTCATTGCACGTCGGCATAACCGTAGTCCTGTGGCCGATTTTCTCGGCGCATCTGAAAGGATGGTCCCGCCGGACCGTACAGGCGTGGTTCGTCCTCATGGCGCTTTCGACGCTGACCACTTATCAACATCATTTCATCGACGTGGCCACTGGATTGTGGGCCGGAATGTTCTGTCTCGCGTTGTTTCCGATGCGGACCGTTGACGATCCGCAGCTTCGCAGCGGTCCGGCGTGGAAAATTGCCGGCGTTTATGCTGCCGGCGCCGCTGCGCTAGTGGCGGGCGCAACTACGTTGCAGGGAGCGGCGTGGTTGCTGCTTTGGCCCGCCGGATCGCTGGCGATTGTTTCCGTGATTTACGCACGCCGTCGCGGTGGATTGTTTCAGAAAAACGCCGGAGCGATCAGCGGGCCGATGGCGTTTCTGTTGGCTCCGTACTTGGCCGTCGCGTGGATCAACGCACGCGTGTGGACTCGCCACGCACCGCCGCGCGAGATTCACTCGGGCGTGTGGCTCGGGCGATCCCCCGCGCGCCGCGAACGCGACGCACTCGGAATCGCTTCGCTGGTTGATGTGAGCGCCGAGCTCCCTGTCAAAACGAAAGGAGCATCGTACCAGTGCGTCCCATGCCTCGACCTCGTGGTGCCTTCGGCGGCGCAACTCGACGCGATGGTCGCCGCGATCGAAGCGGAGCGTGAGCGGCGGCCGACCTTAGTGTTCTGCGCGCTCGGATACTCGCGCGGCGCGACAGCCGTGGGCGCGTGGATGTTGGCCCAGGGTCACGCTAAGTCGGTGGAGGATGCGGTCGCCGCGATTCGCGCACGGCGTCCGCAAGTCGCATTGTCGTCCGCGCATCGCAGGCGTCTCGAAGAATGGAGGAACCAATGAACAACGTGGAAGCAACCGTCAAAGGCTACTTGGAAGAGGTCGCCTCGAAGAAAACAAACGCGACGTCGTTTGAATGTCTCGCGACAGCCGCCGTTCTCGACGCCGGCCAACCGCTCGCTGCTGCCGGCAACGTTGTTGGTTTCGCCGCGCTTCTCTTGTGCGTGCTCGCGGCATCCTCGTCGCTGCAGGAATCATTCTTTCTTGCTGCGGCCGCCTTAGCGCATTGGGTCTTGGCGTTGTGGCTCGCCAGTCGTGTCCGTGCCGACGCCGGGTTGTTCCGCGCGCTCGCTCACAGCGGGAATTCTGGCGATGATCTCGACGCGCTGTTGCGGTCGTGGAAACTCGCCAACTCGAAACAACGCAATTTCGCGCAACGCCGTGCCCGTTCTATCGCCATGCTGCGCTGGCAGGCGATCTTCATAACTGCCGAGCTGGGATCGCTGATTCTCGCGATTGCCGCCATTCACACTTATTAAGAGGAGGCCAAGATGCTCGAAACCACCGCCGCTCGTGTAATCGCGCGAAGCACCAAGCTCTTCACCGGCGGGACTGCGCACTGGAAAGGCTGCCGCCCTGAAAATCGTCAGCGGATTTTTGTGGCGAACCACACCAGCCACTTGGATTTTGTGCTGCTGTGGGCCATGCTGCCGGCGGAAGTGCGTCGCCGCACGCGTCCTGTGGCCGCCGCCGACTACTGGGACCGCGGCGTGGTGCGGCGCTATCTCGCGCGCCGCGTCTTCCGCGCGATTCTCGTACGCCGGGGCGGCACGCGCGATCCGCGCGAGCCCGATCCCATGCTGGAAGCACTGCAACACGGCGATTCCTTGATTCTCTTTCCCGAAGGAACGCGCGGCGACGGCGGCCAGTTGCTGGCGTTCAAGTCCGGCGTCTTCCATTTGGCTGCCGCGCGTCCCGAAGCCGAAGTGATTCCCGTGTGGTTGAACAATCTTCATCGTGCGATGCCCAAGGGCGCTTTCCTCATCGCGCCAATGATCTGCTCGGCGAATTTCGGCGAGCCGGTTGGGATCGCCGCGAACGAATCGAAGCAACAATTTCTCGCGCGGCTGCAGGACGCCGTGCTCGACCTCGCACGAGTCGCACCTCGTGCGGAAAAATGAGGTCCGCATGAATGTTTACCTGGATCCCGAAGTTCGTCCGCTCCTCACTGGACTCGGCGCGACATTGACCACCGCCAGCGGCGTCGGCTTCGCGTTGCACACGCGCTATCGCGAAGGTTCTACCGCGGCCGTCATCGCCAACTTGAACGCGCGAATTCGCGCCTGGTGGGTGATGATCGCCGTCTTTGCCGTAGTGACTATCGCCGGCCGTCCCGCAATGGTGATTGCGTACGCCGCCGTTTCGTTCTTCGCATTGCGCGAATTTGTTTCGCTCTTGCCCGGACGCATCGCCGATCACGACGCGCTGCTGGCGAGTTTCTTCATCGCGTTGCCCGCGCAGTATTATTTGGTCGCCACGGGTTGGTATGGATTGTTCTGCGTGCTGCTGCCGGTCTACGGATTCTTGATCCTGCCGATTCTTTCCGCGCTGCGTGCCGACTCGCAAAACTTTCTGGCACGCGCCGCCGAGACCCAATGGGGCGTCATGATCTGCATCTACTGCGTGTCGCACGTGCCCGCCCTGCTGATGCTGCGGATTTCGGGATTCAGCGACGTTGACCCGCGCCGCGCCGGACTTCTTGTCGTGTACTTGGTGACGGTCGTTCAGGCCTCCGACGTTTTGCAATACATCTGGGGCAAACTTCTCGGCCGCCACAAGATCGCGCCGGATCTTTCACCGTCGAAAACCGTGGAAGGATTCGTCGGCGGCGCGGCCAGCGCGATTGTGCTTGGCGTGGTCCTCGCGCCGATCACGCCATTTACGCGCAATCAAGCCGCCGCGATGAGCGCGGTGATCGTGTTGATGGGTTTTCTCGGCGGCCTCGTGATGTCGGCGATCAAGCGCGACCTCGGCGTGAAGGATTGGGGCCACTCCATCTCAGGCCACGGCGGAATGCTCGATCGCCTGGACTCGATTTGCTTCTCCGCGCCGATCTTCTTTCACATCACGCGATATTTTTTCACGCCGTAGGTCCCTTAGCGGTAGGTGCTGTAAACATCGTCGCGATCGGTCGGCTCTCTGTCGCGCATCGTGGAACGAATCTGCCTGCTCTCATCAAGGAGATAACTCCGCCAACTGAGCCAGCCCCATTCCTGTGGCCGCGCAACAATGCGAAACGATGTGCCGTCCGGTGATCCGGTCAGCGTGAAATGATAGCGTTCGTAGAACATTCCCTTTGGCCCGCAGGACGCCCCCAACAAACATCCGAGGTCATCCCATTTCGTCGCGTACCTTCCATGAGCCTTTTGATAGTTCCACTCCATGGCGTACAGAGCTTCCGTCGCGGCCAGGGCGCCTGCTTGCCAAATGTGAAGATTCTCTTTCCAAATTGGTAACGTAAGGACCACACCAACGATCGCCGCCACGAGCGAACACCCACAGCCCTTTCGTACCTTGCTCACAAAATCGGCCGCTGATACTCGCCGACCGCCGACTCGATCGCCGCGGCGGCCTTCAGCGTCAACTCCTCATCCCACGGACGCCCGACCACTTGTACGCCGATCGGCAAATCCTCGGGCGATGTCCCGCAGCGAACGACCGTCACGGGAAGCCCGAGCGCGTTGAACGCTTGCGAATAGCTGAATACCTTTAGATAGTCGACGAGCTCGCCGTCGACGTCGAATTGTCCGCGATGACCGTGCGCAAACGCCGGGATCGACGCCACCGGCGCGAGCAAGATCGGAAACTCCATCATTTCCCCGACCACCGATGCGCGCAATTTGTCGCGGCCGGCCCACGCGCGCAGGTATCTTTCCATTGCTTCTTCGGGAGGAACCGAAGCCGGCATTTTCGACATCGCGCGCATGAGCGGACCCATCATGTCCTCGCGGCCGCGATAGAGACTGAACAGGCCCGGCATCGCCGGCTCGCTGAGGAATCGCCCCCACAATTCATGCGATCGCTCGATGCCCTTGGGACGCTGCTCCACTACTTCCGCTCCAGCATCAGCCAACGCGCGAGCTGCGCGGCGCACGGCGGCGTCGGTTGCGGCGGTCACCGGCGCGATGCCGTCGTTTGTGTAAAACATCACGCGCATTTTCTCGAGACTCAGTTGCGAGTAGTCGCGCGTCGCGAACGGCACCGACATCGGGTCGGCGGGATCGAATCCCGCGAGCACACCGTAGAGCAGCGCCAAATCCTCCACGCGACGCGCCATCGGCCCCAGCGACGTTCCCAGCGCCAGCGGACCAAACGCCGCGCCGGGAAAATGTCCCGAGCCGGGCACGCGCCCCGGCGTTGGTTTCAGTCCCGCGATTCCGCAAAAATGCGCGGGAATGCGGATCGATCCGCCCATGTCGGATCCCACGCCGGCCGCCGAGCATCCAGCGGCGATACTGGCAGCTTCTCCTCCAGAAGATCCGCCGGGAACGCGCGTCAAATTAAATGGATTGCTGGTGCGTCCAAAGACCGCGTTTTCCGAGCGCAGATCCATCGCGCACTCGGGCACGTTGGTTTTTCCCAGCACCACCGCGCCCGCGCGCTTCAATCGCGCGACCACCGGCGCGTCCACCTGCGGCACGTGATTCTCGCGCAGGCGCGTGCCCGACACGGTGCGGACTCCCGCGGTTTCAATGGTGTCCTTGATCGACACGGGCACGCCTTCGAGCGCTCCGAGCGTTTCACCGCGTGCGATTCGCGCTTCCGACTCCGCCGCCGCGGCGCGTGCGCGATCGAGCGTCAAGGTTACGAGCGCATTCAGTCGCGGATTCACTTCCTCGATGCGGGCGATGTGCGCGTCGAGCACTTCGGTCGGCGAAACTTGCTTGTCGCGAATCATCGCCGCGAGTTTCGTCGCGCTGGCGTACACAATTTCCGTGGAGTTTGCCATCTCGCAGGCATGATACCTCATGTAAAGTACCAATGTGGCGGAGCTAAGAACGGTTGCGGTGTTGGTGTTTTCGTCGCTGTACATGGTCATCGAAGGACTGATCTTCATGCCGCTGACGATGCTCACGAAGGACACCAACCTTGTATATTGGGCGGGCATCCGCGTCGCGAAATTTGCGACGTGGTTAAGCGGCGCGAAGATCACGGTGGAACATCCCGAGAATCTGCGGCCCGGCCGCCCCGCCGTTTTTATTTCCAATCACGCGAGCAATCTCGATCCTCCGGTCATCGCGACGATTCTGCCGCGCGTCGTGATCATGGCCAAGCATCAAGCGTTCAAAATTCCCATCGCTGGGCGTGCCTTTCTCATGGCCCGTTTTATCCCCGTTTATCGCGGAACCGAGCGCGCCGCGCAATCGGTGACGATCGGGACGGAGCGGCTGAAAGAAGGATTCAACATGCTCGCGTTTCCCGAAGGCACGCGCAGCCGCGACGGCCAGTTGCAGGAATTTCGCCATGGCGTGTTTCTCATGGCGATTCGCGCCAACGCCGTGATCGTCCCGATCACCACGATCGGGTTGCGCGAGATGATGCCGCGCGGAACGTTCGGCATCACGCCGGGTCCCGTGCGGTTCATCGTGCACCCCGCGATTTCCACCGATGGTCTTGCCGAGTCCGATCGCGGCGAACTCGCCGAGCGCACGCGCGCGGTCATCGCGGCGTCGCTGAACGAGCCGCCATCCGGCTTTTGATTCGGGCTCGCGATACAATAATCCTCTATGCCAAAAGTCGTGATCATGGGAACGGGCTGCGCCGGCCTGACTGCTGCGATTTATTCGGCGCGCGCGGGTCTGCAGCCGCTAGTGATTGAAGGTCCCGAAGCCGGTGGACAACTTACCATCACCACGGAAGTGGAAAATTTTCCGGGATTCCCGCAAGGCGTGCAAGGGCCCGAACTGATTCGCTTGATGAAGGAACAAGCCGAACGTTTCGGAGCGCAGATCCGCATCGGCGTCGTGACGGCGGCGGACTTGTCCAAGCATCCCTTCCACCTGACCGTCGACGACGAAACGTTGGAAGCCGAAACGCTCATCATCGCCACCGGCGCATCCGCGCGCTGGCTGGACATTCCCAGTGAAAAACCGCTGCGCGGCCACGGTGTTTCGACCTGCGCCACGTGCGACGGCTTTTTCTATCGAGGAAAAAAGGTGATCGTGGTGGGCGGCGGAGACACCGCCATGGAAGAATCGTTGCACCTCGCCAAGATGGCGAGTTCGGTGACCATCGTGCATCGCCGCGACGAATTCCGCGCTTCGAAGATCATGTTGGATCGCGCCCGCAAGAACGAGAAGATTCATTTCATCACCGACACCGTCATCGATGAAGTCCTGGACCCCGGCAAGCAGAATGTGGAAGCGGTCAAACTTCGCAATGTAAAAACGGGGGCCGTCACGACCACGGAAGTCGACGGCGTTTTTGTGGCCATCGGCCACGTGCCGAACACCGCGTTTCTCAAAGGACAACTCGAAACCGACGGCGACGGCTACTTGATCACGAATCACGGCCCCCGCACGAGCATCGCCGGCGTGTACGCATGCGGCGACGTGCAGGATCGCCACTATCGCCAGGCGATCACGGCGGCGGGGTCGGGTTGCATGGCGGCGATTGAAGCGGAGCGTTGGCTCGAGACCAAATAAAGTAACCTCGCATGTCATTGCGATCGACAGTTCTCTCCATCGCGCAGAATTCCGCGGTTCGCGGCGTCGTCTCCGATTCGAAGGCGGCGCGGCGTCTTTCCAAGCGTTGGGTGCCCGGCGAGACACTCGACGAAGCGTTGGGAGCCGTGAAGGAATTGAACGCCGCGGGGATTTCGGGCACGCTCGACCACCTGGGCGAGAACACCGCGTCGGAGGCGGAGGCGCGCACGGCGGCGCAAGTCTACTTGGACATGCTCCAGACCATCACGGAACGCGGGCTCGATTGCAACGTGTCGCTGAAGCTCACGGCACTCGGTTTGGACGTTTCACCGGACCTCTGCCGCGAAAACCTGGAAGCCGTAGTAACGCGCGCGGCGTCGCTTGGCAATTTCGTGCGCGTGGACATGGAAGGTTCCGGGTACACCGAGCGCACGCTGGCGATGGTGCGCGAAATGCACGTGCGTCACGAGAACATCGGCGCGGTGATCCAGGCGTATCTGCGCCGCAGCGACTCGGACGTTCACGCGCTCCTCGCGGAACGCATCCGCATTCGCTTGTGTAAAGGCGCCTATCAGGAACCTCCCGACGTTGCGTATCCGCTAAAGGCCGACGTGGATCGAAACTACATTCGGTTGTCGCAGGAGTTGCTGACCAGCGGTGTGTACCACGGGATCGCCACGCACGACATGCGGATGATTCGCGCGGTAATCGATCATGCCAATCGCAACCGCGTGCCGCCGAGCGCGTTCGAATTCCAGATGCTCTACGGAATCCGCCGCGACTTGCAACGGCAGTTGCGCGCGCAAGGATGGAGCGTGCGCGTGTACATTCCTTTTGGATCGCACTGGTTTCCGTATCTCACGCGGCGCCTCGCCGAGCGTCCCGCGAATTTGTTCTTTCTCGTGAAAAACGCTTTTCGCGGATAATGCATCATGCGATTCGCGCTCTACCTTCTGCTGTTGCTTCCGGCGTCCCAGGCGCTTGGCGCGCAAAGCAAACTTCTTTGGTACACGCAGCCCGCGACAAAATGGAATGAAGCGCTGCCCATCGGCAACGGCCGGATGGGCGCGATGATCTTCGGCGGCGCCGGCGAAGAGCATTTGCAACTGAACGAAGACACCATTTGGGCCGGCGAAAAACGCGATCGCTTGAATCCCGCGGGTGCGGCGGCGGTGCCCGAGGTCCGGCGCTTGCTCTTCGCGGGGCGCATCAAAGAAGCGGAGGACCTCGCTGATAAGGCGATGATCGCGATCCCCCGGCGCATGCCGATGTATCAGACGCTTGGGGATCTGTACCTCCGTCTCCCAGATTCCGCGGGCGTCAGCGATTATCGCCGTTCGCTCGATCTCGACACCGCCGTCGCGCGCGTGGAGTATCGCTCGCGCGATGCCGTTTTCACGCGCGAAATCTTCGCAACCGCCGCCGATCAAGTGATCGTCGTGCGAATCACGTGCGACAAGCCGGGCCGCGTGAGTCTCGTGGCAGAAATGCGCCGCGAAGCCGACGCGACGACGCACAGCGAGTCGCCGGACCGTTTGGTGATGGATGGCCAAGCGATCGCGCACGACAAAAATCATTCCGACGAGCGTCCCACCGGCGTGCGTTTCCGCGCCGTTGTGCAAGCAATCGCCGAAGGCGGCCGCACTCACGCGGAAAACGCGACCTTGTCCGTGGAAAATGCGAACGCCGTCACGTTGCTGATCGCGGCCGCGACGGATTTTCGCAAAGACGATCCTATAGCCAAGGCCGATGCGTACTTGAAAGGGGCGAACAAGCCGTACTCCGCGCTGCGCGCTGCACATTTGGCCGACTATCAGCCGTTCATGCGGCGCGTCGAGTTGAATTTGCCGGGGATCGTTCCCAACATTCCCACCGACGAGCGATTGAAGCGCGTCGCCGCGGGCATCCCCGATCCGAAACTTGCGGAATTGTATTTTCAATTCGGCCGCTATCTTTTGATTTCCTGTTCGCGTCCCGGCGGCATGGCCGCGAATCTTCAAGGACTGTGGAACGACTCGCTGGCGCCGAGTTGGGATTCAAAATACACGATCAACATCAACACGGAGATGAACTATTGGCCGGCCGAGACCACGAACCTCTCCGACCTCACCGCGCCGCTCTTCGATCTTGTGGAAAACGCGATTCCCGACGGACGCCACGTCGCGAAAGGTTTGTACAACGCGCCGGGATTCGTCCTGCACCACAACACCGACGCTTGGGGCGACGCGGTGCCGATCGACGGTGTGCATTCGGGAATCTGGCCGATGGGGGGCGCGTGGCTCAGTCTGCATTACTGGGAGCACTACTTGTTCACGCAGGATCGCGCGTTTCTCGACAAGCGCGCGTATCCGGTGATGAAAGAAGCCGCGCAATTTCTGCTCGGCTACATGACGCCGTGGAAATCGCCCGACGGCCGTGAGTTGTTACTGACGGGCCCGTCGATTTCGCCTGAGAATCGCTATCGCCTCCCTAACGGCGAAACGGGATCGCTCGTGATGGCGCCGTACATGGACACGGAAGTCACCTGGGCGCTATTCGGCGACGTGATCGAAGCGAGCAAGCTGCTGAATCGCGACGCCGCGTTTCGCGCTCAGCTCGAAAAAGCGCGCGCCAAGCTGCCGCCGCTGAAAATCGGGAAGCACAAGAACTTGCAAGAGTGGCTCGAAGACTACGACGAGCCCGATCCCGGCCATCGCCACATTTCGCATTTGTGGGCGCTGCATCCGGGAAGCCAGATTACGTTGCGCGGCACACCGGAACTTGCGGCGGCGGCGCGGACGGCGCTGGAGCGGCGTCTCGCGGCGGGCAGCGGTCACACGGGATGGAGCAGGGCGTGGATCATCAACATTTGGGCGCGACTCGAAGAAGGCGAACTGGCGCACCAGAATTTGCTCGCGCTTTTCTCGAAGTCGACGCTTCCCAACATGCTCGACACGCATCCGCCGTTTCAGATTGACGGTAATTTCGGAGCGACCGCTGCAATCGCCGAGATGCTGCTGCAAAGTCACGCGGGAGAAATCAATCTATTGCCGGCGTTGCCGCGCGAGTGGTCGAGCGGATCGGTGAAAGGACTGCGGGCGCGCGGCGGCGTAGACGTCGATATCAGCTGGGCGGACGGAAAGCCGCTCACGGCGGCCCTCCATGCCAGAGTTGGCGGCGAGTTTGTCGTACGCGTAGGCGCGTCGACGACACGTGTGCGACTGAAGGCTGGAGAACAGCGGTGGATGGTGCTTCAAGGCCACGGGGGGAAACCCGTCGCCACAGGTCCGCGCGTGGAACGCTCTCCCGGGGGGCATTTCTTCCAAAGCGAAACGGGCCAGCCGTTTTTTTGACTGGCTGATACAGCTTGGCTCCTCCTCAGCCGACTCGATCGGACGCAAACGGAAAAATATCTCGACGATCGCCAGCGCAAAGGCTTCAACGTGACACAAGTGATGGTGCTGCACTCGAAAGACGAATTGCCCGCGTCCGGCACCGACGCATTGTTTGATCGCAATTCGAGTTACTGGACGAATCTCGACTGGGTCATCGAAGCTGCTGCGAGGCGCGGAATGGTTCTGGCGCTCGTTCCGGCGTGGGGATCGCTTGTGAAGTCAGGTCAATTGAACGCCCGCAACGTCGACGCGTACGCCAAGTTTCTCGGCGAGCGGTACCGCAGCAAACCGAACATCGTGTGGATTGTCGGCGGCGACATTCCCGGCGACACCCACAAAGAAGTATGGAACGCGCTGGGAGAAACGCTGAAAGGCGTCGATCCCGATCACCTCATCACGTTTCATCCTTTCGGGCGCACAGACTCCTCAACTTGGTTTCACAACGATCCCTGGCTCGACTTCAACATGTTTCAGTCGGGCCATCGCAATTACGCGCAGGATGCCGATTCTCCACACAAGTACGGCGAAGACAATTGGCGATTTGTTCGCGACGACTACGCGCGCGTCCCCGTAAAGCCGGTGATCGACGGCGAGCCGTCGTACGAAAATATTCCGCAAGGCTTGCATGACCCTAAGGAACCGTATTGGCAGGCGTCCGATGTCCGGCGTTACGCCTACTGGTCCGTGTTCGCCGGCGCGGCCGGACACACTTACGGCGACAACGCCATCATGCAATTTCACGCACCCGGACTCGGGGCGGGCGCATATGGCGTGAAGAACTTTTGGACCGAAGCGCTCGACGATCCCGGCGCGGGACAGATGCAATATTTGAAAAAACTGATGCTCTCGCGTCCGTACTTCGAGCGCGTGCCGGACGACAGCGTGATTGTCGACCAAGGCGAACGCTACGACCGCGTGGTCGCGATGCGCGGCAAGAGCTATTTGTTCGCGTACACCTACACCGGACGCGCGTTCAAGGTTCGTATGGGCTCGATCGGCGGCACGAAGGTTAGCGCATCATGGTTCGATCCGCGCACGGGTGAAGCGCAACCCGCGGGATCGATGAAGAACGAAGGCATTGTGACATTCACACCACCGGAGAAGGGCAACGATTGGGTCTTGGTGCTGGATGGCAACTAATGCCCGACGCTATCCGGTTGCGGCACGGCTTGTAGACGCAATCCACGACGCTCGCCGCCATAGTGCGACTCGCGTGCGTACTCCAGAAACGCCGTCACCGCGCGCCGCGCGTCGCGATAACCCTGCATGATCGCGCGCGATGTCGCCGCGCCGCCGAAATCCAAGCGTCCGGCGTCGAGCGCACGCTTCGGGCTGATCGTGAATGCCTTCACATAGCGATAGGTGCGTGTGCCCACGTCCACTTCCACTTCTTCCGGCCGCAATCCCAGCGACTCCGCGGCGGTCGCGCACATTTCATTGATGCCCTCGAGCGTCTTTCGATCGGTGAGGAAAGTTTGCAGCAGCAAAATATTCAGCGCGCGCAGACCCATGTCCAAAAACGTGCGGACGGGTTCGCGCCGCGATTCCATAGGTTCCATCAACACCAGAAAAACTACGTCCGCGCCGAGATGCACCGCGGGACGAATCGGCTGGTTTGCCACGAGCCCGCCATCGGCCAGCAGGCGGCCGCGATAGCGGATCGGTTCGAACGCCAGCGGCACCGCGGATGTCGCGGCGAGCGCCAACACTAAATCGTGGGGACTGGAAACGCCCTCGGCGAACGCGCGTTTCGCGCCGGGATCGCCGGCCAGCGCCTCGGCTGTCGCGTTGCTGAAGTAGATGGGCGGTCCTTCGTTGACGTCGGCGGCGGGAAAGACCACGCGAATCGGCGACTCGCGCAGTTTTCGCTCGGAGATCGAGCGGCGCAGCAAGCGCGTGCGATTGAAATTGTTGAATAGTCCCCGGCGAAACGGCAGGCGCAGTAATTTGTGCAACGCGGTTTGCAACAGACGCGGCGCAAACAGGCGCAATCCCACGCTCGCACCGACCGCCACTACCGCCGCGGCGGCAATGGCGGGATGCAATAATTCCGCGAGAAAGTTCAATACGCCCACCGAGAGCAGCAGGGCTATGAACGATCCCCACACCAGAAGATTCGCGCCGAGACTCGCCAGCGCGCGCCCGCGATGCGGTGAAAACCCCGCGCGGCGCAGCGCCGTGCGACTCACCATGTTTTTCAGCAAGTAGCCGAAATAGGGAATCGTGTCGTAGAACAACATTACCGAGACGCCCGCGACAGCCAGCAGCGTCCACGTGAGTATCGGGTGCGGCAAGTTCAAATGCACGCCGCGGGATTCCAGCATCACCAGCGATAAATTTCCCACGCCCGCCCAAAACGCCACCAGTCCCACGAGTTTCCAAATGTAGCGCGACCAATCGATGCCCACGCCCTCGGACGTCAGCTTCATCCACGTGCGAATCAAGTGCTCGGCGTTGCCGACGAGTCCGCGCGAGTGCGCGGCGAAGCTGGCCGCGTTGATTCCGCCGATCGACGCGCCGGAAATCACGTGCGTGGGCATGCCGGCGTCCTGAAACGCCAGCAGCGCGCCTGCTTCGTAGGCGCCGCGTGCACCGCCGCCCGCCAGCACAACGCCGATCCGTCCCCCGAAGCGCGCCCACACGTCGCGCGCACCCGCCGCTTCCATCCGCGCGCGAAAGCGATCGCGGGCGTGCTCGATGCGTTCTTTGAAGTTGCGGGGCTTGCGGGGAAAAGTTCGCGGTTTCATGAGCTGGGTTTCATGGCATAGTCGAAATCATGTTGCGCATCTTTATTCTATTCGCCACCGTTTTCATTGCGGGGACTCTCTCCGCGCAAGACGCCCTCGACCGTTCCATGGACCGTTGGTCGGCGCGCTCGCAAGTCATGTCGAAGCAGGGCGTCGTGGCTACCGAGCATCCCCTGGCCTCGCAAGCCGGTGCGATGATTCTAGCGCACGGCGGCAACGCCGTGGACGCCGCGATCGCCGCGAACGCGGTAATGGGCTTGGTCGCGCCGATGAGCAACGGCATTGGCGGCGATCTGTTCGCCATCGTTTATGAGGCGCGCACCGGCCGCCTCTATGGCTTGAACGCCAGCGGATGGACGCCCAAGGATCTGACGATCGATTTTCTCAAATCGAAAAACCTGATCGAGAAAGACAAAGACGGCAAGCCGATCATGCCGAAGAAGGGCATTCACACCGTCACCGTTCCCGGCGCCGTCGACGGATGGTTCGCGCTGCAAAAACGTTTTGGCAGCAAACCGATGGCCGACCTGCTCGCCCCGGCGATCCATTACGCCGAGGAGGGCTTCCCGATTACCGAAATGGTCGCAGGACGCTGGAACGCCGGCGCGTCACTGATGAAAAAGAATGGCCCCGGTTTGATCTTGTACTATCCGACGGGTAAGCCGCCGAAATACGGTGAGGTTTTCCGGAATTCCGACCTCGCGCGCAGCTACAAGCTGCTGGCGAACGAAGGCCGCGACGCATTTTACAAGGGCAGCATCACCGCGAGCATCCTTACCGTGGAGGAAGAAACCGGTGGCAAGATGACGGCGGCCGATTTCGCCGAGTATTCGAGCGAATGGGTCGATCCGATTTCCACGACCTATCGCGGATGGACCGTCTCGGAGTTGCCGCCGAACAGCCAGGGGCTGGCGGCTCTGGAAATGCTCAACATCATGGAAGTGTTTCCACTGAACCAGTTCGGACACAACTCGGTAAACGCCCTGCACGTGATGATCGAAGCGAAAAAACTCGCTTACGCCGATCTCCTCAAGTTCACGGGCGATCCGCGCTCGGCGGACGTGCCGGTGCGCGGCATGATCGCGAAAGATTACGGACGCGAGCGGGCCACGCACATCGTTCCCGGTCACGCGAACTGCGACGTGGCGGCGGGAACTCCGCCGGGAACGGGCGGCGACACGATTTACCTGAGCGTGGTGGATCGCGACGGCAACATGGTGTCGCTGATTCAAAGCAATTACGAAATCTTCGGCTCGGGACTCGTCGCGCCGGGCACTGGTTTCGCGCTGCACAATCGCGGCGCGCTCTTCAGCGTCGATCCGCAATCGCCCAACGCCCTGGCCGGACGCAAGCGTCCACTGCACACGATCATTCCGGCGTTTATGAGCCGCGGCGACATTCGCGTGGCGTTCGGAATCATGGGCGGATGGAATCAATCGCAGGCCCACGCGCAGTTCGTGTCGAACCTGATCGATCACGACATGAATTTGCAGCAAGCGATGGAAGCCGCGCGCTTCACCATGCCGGAATTCAACGGCTGCGAGTTGATGATCGAAGAGCGCGTGCCGGAAAAGGTGCGCGAGGAACTGAAGAAGATGGGCCACAAGTTCGACGTGCGCGGTCCCTACTCGGAACAAATGGGCGGCGGCCAAGCGGTGATGCGCGATTTCAAAAACGGCGTGAACTACGGCGCATCCGATCCGCGCAAAGACGGCGAGGCGATTCCCGAGCCGTACAAGCCCTGAGTTTTATTGCGGCGTCTCAAATGCGACCTTGGACTGAACGTCCGTCTTGTGGAATTCGCTGTTTTTCACCCCCACGGAAATCGTGCGCTTGTACATGAAGAGCGCCTTCACGAAGAATTCGCCTCCGTACGATTCCGGAAACCACACGCCGTCGGCGACTTTCTTGTAGGTGATTTTGAATCCCACGTGCTTCACGTCCGTTCCCAGCAGCGCGCGGACGGCCATGGGAATGCCCCATGCGAGTCCGGTGGTCACAACGATCGGCTGAAACTCTTTCGCGTCGATCACCACTTCGCCTTTCCAATCGCCGTCTTCGGCATCGGAATCGATCGTGCTATCGCGTTTGCCGCTACCGGGCTGGCGAGGCTTCGGACGAAACGTTACGCGATAGCTATCGATACCGCGGTAGTCCTCGTGTGCTTCCAGCGTGAACTGGTAGCGTTTCTGATGCTGGCGCGTCAGAGGGAAAAGATCCGTTCCCTTTTTGTCTTCGTCTTCGTCGCCGGCATCCTTGGCGAAGTCCTCGCCCATGCTGCTGATAACGTCGCCGTCGATATCGATACCTTTGTATTCGTAGTGCGGATGGTCGTACGAAATCATCTTGCCCTTCTGTTCGTATTGACCGGCGAAATGCAGCAGGTCCTTTTTGACTCCCTTGGGCTGGGGCGTGACAACGTATTCCCACGATTCCTCGCGAGCGAGCTTGCCGTTGCCTCGATGGAGGCGCGCCAACACGTCCTGATGGAAAACCCATTCGGTGCGCGCTTCCCTGGCGCGATCCTGGTTTTCGGCGACTCGAGCCATGATCTCGTCGACGGTCAGCGCTGGGGGCTGGGCCGCGGCCTGTAGCAAGAGCAGGAGGAGATGCATCATGCCTAGATTACGGCGAGCCTACCGGGCGGTTCCGGAAAAATATCGTAAACTTTCCTCATGCGCGTGCTTTGGGCCGGCCTGATCGCGACCCTCCTTGGAATCGCTGGATGCGCTCCGCGCAATGGGCCCGCGCTTGTCCGGCCGCTCTCGTTTCCTGAGCCTTCCTATGCAAATCTCGACGACGCCACGCACCAAGCGTTGCGACAAGCGTGGGACGCCGCGCAAAAAAACTCCACCGACAGCGCGACTGTGGCGCGCTTCGGCATGATGCTGCTGTCGGTGCGGCAACCGGAAGCGGCCGTCGCGCCGTTCGCGCAAGCATCGCGGCTGGAACCGGAGAATTTCGCGTGGCTTTACTATGGGGGCGTCGCGCAACAGCAGGCGGGCCACGCGGCCGAAGCGCTCGAAACGTTGAAACGCGCGCTGGCCAAGAAATCGAACTTCGTTCCCCTCGAAATCCGCATCGCCGACGCGATGCTGGCCGCGGGCCGCGTCGACGAAGCGCAAAAAGCCTGCACGACGATCTTGATGGATCATCCGAATGCGCCGCCCGTACACCGCACGCTGGCCGGCGTGTACGAAAAGTTGGGACAGACCGACAAGGTGGAAGATGAAAAGAAACTGGCCGAGGCGCCGGTGGTGGATCTGCCGTACTTGCAAGATCCTTGGATTGCGGCGCTGAACGAAATGACCAAGCCGCTCGAAGCGAAGCCGGTCGACACCGCGGCCCGCCAAGCGCACTTCGAAAAGGGGCGCGACTGGCTGGCGAAGAAAAAATATCCCGAGGCCATCGCGGAATTGAAACAAACGCTCGTTCCCGAGGATCGCCAGACGCCGGGATATTTGCTGACCATTTCCATCGCCTACAGCCAGGCCGGCGACAGCGATGCGGCGCTTGAATCCGCGCAAAAGGCCCAGCAGATGGCGAAAGATCAATCGCAGCCGCAATTACTGCCGGCGATAGAAGCGCAGCTCGCCAGATTGGCCACGGACGCGTCGGAGCGGGAAGCCAAAGGCGAAAAAAAGCCTACCGCAGATAAACGAAGATGAACACAGATAAGAGCAAAGCACGATCTGCGTTCATCGGCGTTTATCTGCGGTTGCATTTTCCGAGATTTGTTTAGCTTGTGCCTGTATCTGTGGATCGTCGCCGAACCCCGCGAGCCAGGTGACGCCTTGCTCCTTGCGAAACCACGTCATTTGCCGCTTGGCGTATTGTCGCGTGCGCCGCGCGGCCGATTCGATCGCGGCGGCTTCGGTGGTGCTTCCGCGAACCACTGCCAGAGCCTCGGTATATCCCGGCGCTTCGAACGGTTTTGCCTCCGGCCGAACGCCTTGGTCAAGTAGCGCGTGCACTTCGGAGACCAGTCCCCGCTCGAACATACTCTTGGTCCGCCGGTCGATGCGATTGTAGAGCGCGGCGCGCGGCGGATTCAGCGCGAATTTGGTCACGGTAAATCCAGTCAGTCCACGGCGTCCTTCGGCCAGGACATCGGTCACGCGCCGGCGTGTGGCGACGCACACTTCGATGGCGCGAATCAGTTTGGGTTTGTCGTGAGGATGGATGCGCGCGGCCGCCGCGGGATCGAGGCGTTTGAGCAAGCGATGCAGGCGTCGCGGATATCGCGCCTCGAGTTTTTCGCGCAAGCGCTCGTTGCGTTCCGGCGCGGGCGCTAGACCCTCGAGCAGCGCGCGCAAGTAGAATCCCGTGCCGCCGGCCAGCACCGGCGTTTTTCCGCGTGAGGCAATTTCCGCGATCACCGCCGCCGCGCGCCGCGCGTACTCGCCCGCGGTGAAGAGATCGCTGGGTGACAGAATATCGAACAAATGGTGCGGGACTTTCTCATCGATGACCTTGGCGGTTCCAATATCGAATCCGCGATACACCTGCAAGGAATCGCAGTTGACGATTTCGCCGCCGAGTCGTTCGGCGAGAAACAGCGCGAGATCGGATTTCCCGCTTGCCGTCGGTCCCACTACCGCGAGAAGAATTCCGGCCACAGATAGCGGCTCCATGCGATCGCGAGAAGGATCGCCAACAGGAGCACGATTCCCACTGCTTGTGAGCGAGTTGGTTTCATGTGGCAAGCGATCCGAGAACAATTATAACGGCGCGATTACTGCATGGGCGTGTTGTAGTAGAAACCCAGGCGCAGGCGCACCATCGGTCCTTTGAATTGATTTGGCAACGGCGGAAACGGCGCGGCGGCCATCAGTCCGGCGAACGCGGCGCGATCGAACGGCTCGAAACCCGACGATCCGGTCAAATACACTTTGTTGATCGAGCCGTCGCGCATGACTTCGAATTCCACAATCACCAAGCCTTTTCGCCCCATGCGCGCCGCTTCCGGCATCACCGCCTGCCAGTTGCGTTGAATGTCGAAAAGAATGCGCCGCAAGTACGGATCAAAATCCACGCCTTGCGTGTCGGTGAGAACTTTCGCGCTGCCGATTTGTCCAGGACCACGCGCCGAAATGCCTTGTCCCACGCCGGGGAGAAAAACCGTTTGACCGCCGCCGCCCGCGGCGCGTTCCTTGGCGATTCCGCGCACCGTATCGTCGAGCGATTGTCCCGCGCCGACACCGGGTGTCACGGGCATCTTCGGCGGCTCGGCGGGTTTCACGTCGCCCAAGCGGATTTCGCTCGGTTGCGCGTTCGCGGGCGGCGGAGTCGTGGGAGGAGGCGCGGTGGACGTGGGGAGTCCTTGCGGCTGCTGCACCTGCGGCACGGTTGGAGCTTGCGGCAGCGGTTTTGGCGTGACGGGCGCGGGTGTAGGAGCGGGCGTTTCCGGCGGCGGCGCGGGAGGCGTGGGCGGCGGCGCCGGCAAATTGGGACGCTTGGTCATCGCGCGCATTTCATCCAAATCTTTTTTCGAAAGCTGCGGGGCCTTCACGGGTGGACGCGGCTCGATGGCCGGTTCGTTGAGATAGAGCATTACGTGCGCGGAGGCCGGCGCTTGTTTGTTCAGGTCGATGGTGGACGTGAAGATTTTTCCCCACAACAAAAGAATCCCCACGATGACGCCGTGCACCACAAGCGACAACACGCCCGATTCACCGCGCCGCACGCCCTGGGGATCGTCTTCGAGATCCGGAAGCAGAATAATTTGTTCGTTCGGATCGACAATCAGACGCACGGGTTTCCGAGGCTTGAGGTCTTCCTCTGTTTGGAGATGGAATCCGTAGTCTTCCATACGGGGCAAACCCACCAAGGCGGCTTTCGACTAATCAACGTGTCTAGCTCAAACCCAATCGCTTCGAATGCGCGGCGATCTCGCCGATGATTCGCAACGCCGCATCGAGCGCGCGCCGGGCCGCGAGTCCATCGACCAAGGGAGCCGAGCGCGTCCGGACGCTCTCAAGGAAATGACGCAATTCCGCGCGCAACGGTTCCGCGTCCGGGCTGCCGGGAACCGCGGAAGTTTCCAGGCGCCGAAATCCGATATTCGGCATTCCAGGCTCCTGCTCGCCCGCTTCCACTGAGAATATCATCGCGTCCTGCCGCGCGTAGTCGACCGATACATATTGGCCGGCCTGGAAGAAGCGCAGCTTACGGATCTTCTCCGTGCTCACCCGACTCGCCGTGAAGTTTGCCACGCATCCGTTCGCTAGCACCAGGCGCACATTCGCGATGTCCACGTGTTTGCTCAATACCGCAAGTCCCACGGCGCGGATTTCTTCGATTTCCGCTTGAGCCAGCGCCAGCACGATGTCGAGATCGTGGATCATCAGGTCGAGCACAACGTCCACGTCGAGGCTTCGTGGACTGAACACGCTCATGCGATGCACTTCAAAAAACAGGGGACGCGTGACTATCGCTTGCGCGGCCTGCACCGCGGGGTTGAAGCGCTCGAGATGGCCCACTTGCAAAATGCGGTTCTGTCGCGCGGCCGTGGCGATCAGCGCGTCGGCGTCGGCGAGCGTGGCGGCGATGGGCTTTTCCACCAGCACGTCGAGACCGCGCGCCAGCAGTGCGCAGCCGACCTCGGCATGATGTCGCGTGGGTACGGCGACGACCGCGGCGTCGGCTTCAACCTTGTCCAATGAGGCGAAAGCTTGGCAATTGTGTTTCGTTGCGATTTCCTGGGCGCGTGCGATGTCCGCGTCAAACACGCCCGCGAGTACTCCAAGGTCCGCAAGCACACGCGTATGATTTACGCCGAAAGCACCACAACCGACTACGGCGATTCGCGTCATACGGAGCCACCAGAAACGACAGGCGGTTTTTTTACCGCAGAGACGCAGAGACGCAGAGAAAACCTAGTTGACACAATTCCCAGGTTTTCTCTGCGTCTCTGCGTCTCTGCGGTAAAGAAAGCCATTAAGCTTCACTCTCCGCCGCTTCAATCGCGATTCCTGCGTCGTCGGCCTCCCGCACCAGTTGTTCGCGATCGATCAGCAGCGTGCGTCCGGCATCGATGCCGAGCGCGGTGGCGCCCGCCGCGCGCATGGCGCGGATCGTCGCCGGCCCGATCACGGGAACATCGAAGCGCATGTCTTGTTTCGGCTTGGCCACTTTGACGACCGTCAGCGGTCGCCCATTCGCAAAACTCGCCGCGCGTGCAATCGCGGCGTCGGTACCTTCCATCGCTTCCACCGCCACGCAGGCGCGTTCGCAGATCACTACGCTTTGGCCCACATCCATCCGCGCGATTTGGCGAGCGATGCCGCGGCCGTAATCCAGATCGCCGCGCTCGGCTTCGTTCGGCGATCTGCGCGTCAATAACCCGGGCGCTGCCATGAAGTTCTTGAGAAAGGCGGTGGAATCGATGAGCGTAATGCCCTCGTCGGCGAGAACTTTGGCCACCGCGCCGATCAGCGAGTCGGTATTCTTGCGCGGCAGCATCAGCAAAAGCTTGGCCAGCCGCCAATCGGGGCGCAACGACGAAAAAATCTGCGCGTGCTTCACTTGTCCCGCCATCACGGCGTGCGTGACGTTCTCGCTTTTCAAAATATCGATGAGTTTCGACAATTCGCCGAGGCCAATCCAGTGGAACGATTCCGCCTGCGATTGCAATTCAGCGTCAGCTTCTTCGCGGATGGCCGCCACGGTCATGGTGATGCCTTGGCCGCGCGCGGCTTCCAGCACCAGAAACGGAAAGCGGCCGTTGCCGGCGATCAATGCATACTTCACTTGACTACGCCTCGCTCGGACGATGCAATGAACGCGAGTAGTTCCTCTACTTCCGGCGTCACCGCTTCGGTGCGAATCTCTTCCATGGCTTGCGTGGTATTGAGTCCGCCGGCCGTGAGCAAGCGAAACGCCCGATGCAGCGCGTTGATCGCGTCGGCGGAATATCCACGCCGCTCGAGGCCGATTTTGTTGACGCCGAACGCCCGTGCCGTGCGCTCGGTGACGGTGTTCGAATACGGCATCACGTCGCGTGTGATCACGCTGTATCCGCCGACAATCGCGTGACGCCCCACACGGCAAAACTGATGCACGCCGGAAAACGCGCCGATGTTGCAGTGATCGCCGATCACCACGTGACCGGCCAGCGTCGCGCCGTTGCCCATGATCGTGTGATCGCCCACCTGGCAATCGTGCGCGATATGCGTGTAGGCCATCAGCAAACAATGCGAGCCGATGCGCGTGACGAGTCCGCCGCCCGTAGTCCCGCGATGGATCGTGACGAACTCGCGAATCGTGTTTTCGTCGCCGACGATCGTTTCGGAAACTTCGTTCTTGAATTTCAGGTCTTGCGGAACGACGCCGACCGTCGAGAAGGGAAAAAACCGATTCCGCGCGCCGATCTCGATGGGACCTTGCACGCAGACGTGCGCGTCGAAGACGCACGCATCTCCAATTTCGATTTCATCGCAACCCGAATCGGCGCCGCCGCCGATCACGCAATACGGCCCGATGGTCGCGGATGCGGCAATGCGCGCACCGGATGCGACGATGGCGGTAGGGTGGATCATGACTGCGCGGCTTCCGCCGGCCGGTCGACCACTTTGCACAACACCGTGCCCTCGGCTACCAAATGCTCGCCGACATACGCGCGGCCGATCATCTTGCACACGGAAGAGCGCGCCTGCAGAACTTCGCACACCAAACGCAACTGATCGCCGGGTGTCACCGGGCGGCGGAACCGTCCTTCGTCGACGCTCGCGAAAAGCAACAGCTTGGTTTCCGGCGAGCCCGTTGAGAGCAGCACAAGCACGCCGCCGGTTTGCGCCAAGGCCTCGATGATCAGGACGCCGGGCATCAGCGGGCGTCCCGGAAAATGACCCGGCACCCAAAATTCGGTGGACGTAACGTTTTTGATGCCCACGATGCGCTTGCCCGCTTCGTATTCCACGATGGAATCGACCAGCAAAAAGGGATGGCGATGCGGCAGAATTTTTTGGATGGCAACGCTGTCGAGAGGAAGTTCCATTTAGGTGCGTTTGATTTTGACGCCGGAAACCAATTATAACAGTGGATGATGACTCCCAGCCCATCCGCTCACCGTAAGCGTCAACCCGCGTCTCCCTTGCTCGATTTCTTGAACGAACATCGCGAGGCGATGCTCGGCGTGCTGAAGGGCATGGTCGAGATCGAATCGCCGAGTTTCGATCGCGACGCCGTGAATCGTTGCGCCGGCTACACGGCGGCGCTCGCGGAAGCACAGGGCGGCCGCGTGAAGCGTCACAAATCCGCGGATTACGGCGATCACCTGCAAATCGATTTTGGACCCGCTTCCGGAAGTCGCGTGTTGCTGCTAGGGCATCTCGACACCGTGTGGGAAATGGGCACGCTGGCCCGCATGCCGTATCGCATCGCCGAGGGACGCGTGTGGGGTCCCGGCGTGCTGGACATGAAGTGCGGAGTCACGATGATGCTGTTTGCGTTGCGCGCACTGGGCGAGATTCGCCGGCCGGTGACGATGTTGCTCAACTCCGACGAAGAAGTTGGCAGCGAGACGTCGCGGCCGGTGACCGAAAGGCTCGCGCGATCGGCGAAAGCCGTGCTCGTGCTCGAGCCCGGTACGGGACTCACGGGAAAACTGAAGACCGCACGCAAAGGCGTGGGCGATTACGAAGTGCGCGTGCATGGCCGCGCGTCGCACGCCGGCGTCGACTTTGAGAAAGGCGCGAGCGCGGTGCTGGAACTGGCGCGCCAAATCGAGCGCATCGCCGGTTTCACGCGGATCGCCCAGGGGATCACGGTGAATCCCGGCGTGATCGGCGGAGGAACGCGCACCAACGTGGTCGCGGCGGAGGCGTGGGCCAAGGTCGACATCCGTATCGCGCGGCTCCGCGACGAAACGTGGCTGGATCGTCAATTTCACTCGCTGCGGCCCATCGACAAGCGCACGCGCATTGAAGTGAGCGGCGGGCTGAATCGTCCGCCTATGGAACGCAAGCCCGGCATCGTGGCGCTCTTCAAAAAGGCGCAAGCGATCGGCCGCGATTTCGGCGTGGAGTTGGAAGAATCAATGACCGGCGGCGGATCGGATGGAAATTTCACCGCGGCGCTCGGCGTTCCCACACTCGATGGACTGGGCGGCGTCGGTGAAGGCGCGCACGCGCCGAATGAAAGCATTCTGCTCGCGCCGCTCGTAGAGCGCACGGCGGTTCTGGCCCGGCTCATCGCCGAGATCTAGTGCGCGCGTTCATTCACCGTAACGATAAACTTTGCCGCCGCGCATGACGAAGCGAACTTTGCGCACGTTGGCGATGTCGTCGAGCGGATTTCCCTCCGTCGCCACAAGATCCGCTTCGTAGCCGGCGGCGATCGTGCCGATCGTCGTACCCAATCCCAACGATTCGGCGGAGAGCGACGTCGCGCTGATCATCGCGTCCATCGGTTTTTCGTGCCCTTCCTTCACGCGATAGATAAATTCTTCCGCGTTGCGGCCGTGCGATCCCGCCACGGCGTCGGTGCCGAAAATGATTTTCACGTGACGCGCCCGGGCGCGCTGCAGAACATCGCACGTCGGGGGAATTCCCTTCTCGAGCGTCGCCAGCGCCTGTTCGGTGAACGTGTAGCTCGCGCGATTGTCGAGATAATTGTGCAGCACCAGCAAATTGGGGTCGAAGTACGTTCCCTTCTGCACCATCAGGTCGAGGGTTTCGTCTTTCAAGAACGTCCCGTGCTCGATCGACGTGCATCCGCCGATCACGGCGGCGCGCGCCCCGGAATCGCCGATGGCGTGTACGACGGCGCGCAGACCCACCGCCTTCGCCTCACTGCATACGGCGGCGATCTGCTCGTCGCTCAAGCTTTGATTGCCGCCCGCGCCGAGCCCGGTGGTCGCGAACAACTTGATCACGTCGGCGCCGTCGTCCTTCGTTTGGCGCACCAGTTTGCGCAGGGCTTCTACGTCCATGCGTGCGTCGTTGATTTGACGCAGCGACGTGAGAATCCGCGGCCCGGGGATCACGCCTTGGTTCACGCGATCGCGAATCAATCCGTCGATCGCCGCGCCGACGCTTTGTACGGTGGTGAATCCGCCTTGCAGGGTCATCCAGGCGTCGCCCGCGGTGTACAGCGCCATGTCTTCCGGTTTGCCGCCATTGTTCACCGATTTATGATTTGCGTCCATGTGCCAATTCAAATGGATGTGCGCATCGATCCATCCGGGCATCAACGTCAACGATGGCAGATCGTAGTCGGCTTTTCCGCGGGCCGCGCGGACTTCCACAATGCGCGATCCTTCCACGACAATCTGTTGATTGCGGGCGACGCCGCCCTTGCCGTCGAGCACCGTGCCGGCTTGGATCACAATGCGTCTAGGAGTTTGCGCGGCAACCGCCAAGCACGCGCAAAAAACTGCGGCCATAAGCCGGAAATGTGAATTTCTCATGGCCGGATTCTAACAGGGTTGACTTGGCGCGGGAATGGGTCTCTCATAGAAGCAGCACCACTCGAGAGATCGTCGTTACGTAATTTCAAACACGAAACGAAAGGGGAGTTCTCATGGCAACTGCAACAATGCCAACCACTCAACATCCGGTGACGATTTCCGCCACCAAGCTGCTGATCAACAATCGCTGGATCCCGAGCGTATCGGGCAAAGAGTTTTCCACGGTGAATCCGAGCACGGGCGAAGAAATTTGCCGCATCGCCGAAGCCGATGCCGCCGACGTAAACAAGGCGGTGGCGGCGGCGCGCGCGGCGTTCGAGCGCGGTCCCTGGAAGAAGATCAACGCGTCGGAACGGGGACGCCTGCTGAATCGCCTAGCCGACCTGATCGAAAAACACACCGACGAACTGGCCGCGCTGGAAGCGCTCGACAACGGCAAGCCCTTCACGATCGCCAAAGCCGTGGACGTGCCGATGGCCGTGGCCTGCTATCGCTATTTCGCCGGATGGTCCGACAAAGTGCAGGGCCGCACGATTCCGGTGGACGGCGATTTTTTCTGCTACACACGCCTGGAGCCGGTCGGCGTGGTGGGGCAAATCATTCCGTGGAATTTTCCGCTGCTGATGCAATCGTGGAAACTCGCGCCGGCGCTGGCAACCGGCAACACGGTGGTGATGAAGCCCGCCGAGCAGACCCCGCTCAGCGCGCTGCGCGTGGGTGAATTGATTATGGAAGCGGGATTTCCCGACGGCGTAGTAAACATTCTTCCCGGCTACGGTCCCACGGCGGGCGCGGCGATCGCCAGCCACATGGACATCGACAAAGTGGCGTTCACCGGATCGACGGAAGTCGGCCAACTGGTGATGGAAGCCGCGGCACGGTCGAACCTGAAGCGCGTGACGCTCGAACTCGGCGGCAAGAGTCCCAACATCATCTTCGCCGACGTCGATCTCGACGAAGCGGTGGAAGGCGCGCACTTTGGATTGTTCTTCAATCACGGACAGTGCTGCTGCGCGGGATCGCGCGTGTTCGTGGAGGAAAAAATCTACGACAAGTTCGTCGAGAAGTCCGGGGCGCGCGCCAAGCGGCGTACGGTCGGCGATCCGTTCAATCCCACCACCGAACAAGGTCCGCAAGTCGACGACGTGCAGTTCGACAAGGTGATGGGCTACATCGAATCCGGCAAGAAAGAGGGCGCCAACCTCGTCTGCGGCGGCAAGCGCGCAGGCGATCGCGGGTATTTCATCGAGCCGACGGTCTTCGCCGATGTGCAGGACGACATGAAGATCGCGAAGGAAGAAATCTTCGGACCGGTGATGAGCATCATCCCCTTCAAGTCGATGGACGAAGTGATCGACCGCGCCAATCGCACGACCTACGGATTGGCGGCGGCCGTTTGGACGCGCGACGTTCAGAAGGCGCTGGCCGTTTCCAACAGCGTGCGCGCCGGCACGGTGTGGGTGAATTGCTACAACGTAATCGACACGCGCGCGCCGTTCGGCGGATTCAAGCAATCGGGAATCGGACGCGAGATGGGCGAGTACGGTTTGCAGCAATACACCGAGATCAAGACGGTCACGGTGAAGTTGTAAGAAAACTGCAACCGCAGATGAACGCAGATAATGCAACATTTTCATCTGCGTTCATCTGCGTTTATCTGCGGTTGCTTTTAAGTTTTTGGCGCGGCTGCCGCTTGTTGAATCTCGGCCGCCAGCGCGTAGGCGTTGCGCCCACGCTTCTTGGCCAGATACATCGCATCGTCCGCCGCTTGGAGTAACCCTTCGAGCGTCACGGCGTCTTGCGGCAGCACCGCGAGCCCGATGGTCGCGGTGATCTCGCCCACGGGACCCCAATTCGTCTTCTGGATTCCGTCGCGGATGCGTCGCGCGATTTGCTCGAGCGACGCGGGTTCCGATTCCGTCAACAGCACCGTGAACTCGTCGCCGCCCCAGCGCGCGGCTACGTCGGCGGACCGGCAATTCTGGCGGATGATGCGCGCCACTTGCGTCAGCACCAGGTTCCCCGCTTCGTGGCCGAACGTGTCGTTGATCTGCTTGAAGCGATCGAGATCTACGAACATCAGGCCCAGCGTCTTTCCGGTGCGGCGCACGCGATTGTACTCCTGGCGCAGGCGCGCATCGAAGAAACGGCGATTGTACAAATCCGTGAGCGGATCGGTGATCGACGCGCGATAGGCGTTGTCGAAGGTGTGCGCGTTGTCGAGAGCCACGGCCACTTGTTCGCCGATCGTCGAGAGCAACTCCGCGTCGAGCCGGCTGAATCCGCCGGGACGATTCGCCAGATAAATGAATCCTGTGGGACCGGCCGGGCGGCGCATCGCCACCGCCAACAGCGACTCGAGACCGTCCGCTTCGATCGCTTCAAACAGCGGATCGGCTGGAACGTTGTTGGCCAGGTACGCCTCGCCGCGTTCCAGGATCAATTTGCTGATCCGCGATTCCGATAGGCGGAAGCGATGGCGCGGCACCGGGTCGACCTGCGATCCGTAGTGAGGCGACTGCGCGACGATCTCACCGCGGTCGGTATCGAGCAGCGACACCGAGCAGACTTTGGCGTGAAACAACTCGGCAATGCTGGTCCGCAGATTCTCGTAGGTGGACTCCAGGCTTTGCAGCGTGGAAAACACCTGAACGACCTTGCGCAGACTCACGAGTTCCTGCATGTGGGCGCGTTTTTCGAGCGCGCGGCGCAGGGACTCGAGCAATTGCTCTTCGCGAATCGTGCCGACGAAGCAATCCGACGCACCCGCGCGCATCAACGTGACGGCAACGTCGGTGGAAAGGTCTTGGCCGCACGCCAAGATCGCGGGAGCGGACGGCGATTGCAGCGCGGCACTGAGAACCGGGACACTTCCCGCTTCCGATATGGGAACACCGGTTTCTAAATCGAAAATAACGGCTTGGAAGTGTGGCGACGCGGCCAGCGTGACGCCTTCGGCGACGGTACGAGGCAAGGTCACATGGTAGCCCGCCTCGGACAGAGATTTCCCCAAGGATGCCACCTCTGGGCGAATAGCCGCCAGTAAGACCTTCGCTCTCGGGGTTCTGGTCATTTGACCTTCCATACGTTAGCCTTGAGGATATCTTACGTCAATGTGAATGAAGTACTAAGATTGATTTTGGACGAATATAGCGAACGGGCTAGCACCAGGGGCCAGACTTAGCCAGCGAGACACCGAGCGAAACAAGAAAGGCGCGGAGACCGAGGTCCCCGCGCCTTTTTTTCAACCTACTTCTCCTAGAAGATAAAGCGGATTCCCACCTGCGCCCGGCGGGCGTTGGTGCCATCCGGGAAACCGGCGCTGGCCGTGCCGACGCCCGGAGTCTCCGGAACGCAAGCCGTACCCGCCGCGGGATTCGCGTTGGTGCAAGGCGCGATCACGAAGTTGGGCGCCGCGGTGGTGCCCTTGTTCGCGGCCGTGAAGCCCGCGCTCTGCACCGAAGTGTTGCTGATCGTGTTGGTCACGTTGAACACTTCGAAGCTCAGTTGCAGTTGCATCCGCTCGCGGATCGGGATGATCTTGGTGATGCGCGCGTCGAAACGCGTGATCGAATCGATCATCAAGGGATTGTTCGGCAGGAAGGGCACGCGGTTGTCGCCGCCCAGACCGTCCAAAGTGCTGGTGAAGGCTTGCGGCAGGTTCGCCGTGGAGGACCACGTCACGCTCTCGAAACTGGGGCGTCCGCTGGCCAGCGTCACGATGCCGTTCAACTGCCAGTGGTTGACCACGTACTTCGCGAACATGTTGTCGCTCTTCCACAGTTCCGGCGCCCACGAGAAATTGCTGACCAACCGCTGGCGCTGATCGAGGTTGCCGTTGCCCTTGTCGTAGCTGTAGTTGCCGTTGTACAAGCCCATCACACCCGAGAAGAAGATGGCATTGCTGCCGGATTCCTGGTTCTCGTCGATTTCATGCGACCAGGTGTAGGCAATGTTGGCGTTGAAGGTCTTGCTGAAACGATGGTTGATATTGATCACCATCGCGTCGTACCACTGCTTCCCGCCGTTCTCCACTTGGTTGATGTGCGTGTAGTTCTTGTCGATGCGGTTGGACAACAAGTAGATCGGCGTCGAGTAGATCTGGCCGCTCGACTGGTAGTTGCTGTTCAGGATCGTGAAATTGTAAACCGTAGAACTGAGGTTGCCGATGTTGAGATCGCGAACCGTGTACAAGCGCTTGCCGCGATTCCGAATGTAGCCGAGGCTGACGGAGGTGTTCTTGGTGAACTGATGCTCCAACGTCACTGTGCCTTCTTCGGAGTACGGATTGCGCATGTCCTTCGCCGCGAAAGTCAGGATGGAGGAACCTGCGGCAGTCGCCGCGCTGGGCAGAATGTTCGGGAACGACGGCGCGCCGGTCGAAGTCGGCGTCACCGAAACGCTGGGCTGCAGCGTGCCATTGCCCGTGAACAGGGTGTTGAGCAGGCCGCTTTCATAGCGATCGTAGAAGAGTCCGAAGCCGGCCCGCAGGACGGTCTTGCGCGAGATCGAGAAGGCGAAACCCGCGCGAGGACCAAAGTTCTTTCCAGCCGTCGGGATCTTTCCGGTCTGCGGATACGCTGTCACCGACGCCGGTGGCTGCGGCAGGATCGCGTATTCGTAGCGCAAGCCGTAGTTCACCGTCAGTCGCGACCACGGCTTCCAGGAATCCTGACCGTAGACGCCGAACTCGGTGATCTTCGTATCGATGATCGGAGTGCCGAAAGTCTGCGTGAACGTGGAGTAGTTCTTGCCGTTGCCGCCGCCCGCATAATCCAACGCAAAGGCGGTGGCGCTGGGATAGTTGTACGTTCCGAAGCGGTTGCTCAAGGAATTGTCGAAGTCCTCGGTTCGCGAAACATCCGCGCCGACCTTGAAGGTGTGGCGCCCTTTGATGTAGGAAAGATTGTCGGCGTACTGGAAGCGATTTTCGCTGGGCAGCAATCGCGGCAGAATCGTGTAGGCGCCGAGGTTCGGTCCGCCGCTTACGCTGACTTCCAGCGTGCCGAAGGCGTAGCCTTTTTGCAAGGCAGGATCGAAGTCGTCGGCTTGGCGATCCTTGAACCAACCGAAACGGAACTCGTTGACGATGTTGCCGGCGGGAACGTAAGTCCAAGAGGCACGGCCGATGCGGTCACGCACCGAATCGTCGCCGTTGGTGCTGACGGCTGAGCCGACCGTCGAGACCAAGCCGGTCTGAATGCCGTCCACCGAGAACCACTTCAGGTAGTTGAAGCTCACGCTAAAGTTGTTGCGATCGTTTGGGCGCCAGTCGACCTTGGCGAAAAGCAAATCCTGGTTGCCTTGGCGCGGCGTCAAGCCGAAGAAGCGCGGCAGCAGCGCGTTAATCGCCGAGCAGCCCGTGCCCGTGCAGGTGTTCCACGTCTGCGTGGTGTTGTTCACCGCGCTCTCACCCTGGAGATTGTCGACCATCGGGAAGCGGCGGCGCTGCGATTCCTCGTTGAAGAAGAAGAGCAATTTGTCTTTGATGATCGGTCCACCGATCGTGCCACCGAACTGGTTGCGGACTTCGGGAGGATTGAACGGCTCGATGATGCCGCCGGCGTTGATCGTGGCGTAGCGATCGATGGCGTTCAGCGTGCGATTGCGGAAAAACTCGAAGGCCGTGCCATGGTACTGGTTGGTTCCGCTCTTGGTCACGGTGTTGATCGTGCCGCCCGAGGCCCGGCCGAACTCCGCCGTGTAGCCCGAGGTCAGCACTTGGAACTCTTGCACGGCGTCGGCGGAAACATTTTCCGCCAAGCGGGTGCGTCCGGCGTTCTCGTTGTAATACTGATTCGTGGTATCGACGCCGTCGATCAGGAAGCTGTTGCCGCCGGCCATGCCGCGGAACGTGACCAATCCGAAATCGGCGTCTTTGGTTACGCCAGGCGTCAACTGGACGAATTGATCGACGCGGCGGCCGTTGATCGGCAGATCTTGAATTTGCATGTTGCTGATGACGGAAGATTCTTCCGTCTTGGTGTCGTCCAGCAAAGCCACTTCGGCGCTGACGTTCACTTTCTCCGCCACCGCGCCCACCTTCAGAGCGATATGCAGGTCCAGGTTCTCGCCGACCTGAACGGTGATATCCGTCGCCGTGTACGGCGCGAATCCCTGCTTGGTCACTGTGACCGTGTAGCCGCTGGCCGGAACCAACGCCGGTGCGGCGAACAAACCACCGCTCGTGGTAATGATGTTGCGCGTGATGCCCTTTTCCGGATTCGCCACAACCACTTGCGCGCCGGGAACGGCCGCGCCGGAGGAATCTGTGACCAAACCGGAAACCGAACCCGAACCGGCGACCTGAGCTATCGCCATGGGTGCGATTGCAAGGAGCAGACTGAACGCGAAAACAGCGATTGCCTTACGCATTGAGAACACCTCTCTGTAGATTGAGACTTGACCTTCTACTCTCCACCAACCTGCCAAACAGCCTATCCCACACCGCCCAAACCGTCAATTTGAAAGTGTCGGGAACGACGCTGCACCAACACTCAGCAGCGGTTACTACTTGTTCAATCCCAAGAACTTACGGGTTTCTTCCTTTCCCAGGAATCGCTCCAAAAGGCGCGGTCGGGTTTCCATAAGATCCACTAGGATTAAGCCATCGAGGGCGTTCGAAAAACGGGGATCGACGTTGAACCCCAAGAGTCTCCCACCAAGCGACAAGTATTGCCGCAAGAGCACTGGAACGCCTCGCGATTCCGCCGAGTCCTGGTTGGAACCTGACGCGGCGCTCGAGGACTCCAGGTCCACAATCACGTCGCAAAGGTCTTCCACGCTCGAAACGAGCGAGGCGCCGCCGTTGGGAGACGCGTGCGAGAAGCGATCGCGCCACGACAAGCGCGGGCGATAGCCGTGACGCGCGGAAATCGAGCGGGCGAGATCGTGATTCATCGCGCGGCGCTCGAGGAAGCTCACCATCATCTGCCGCGAGATTTCGCGGTAGCGATTGCTGATACTCACGGGTCCGAAAAGCGTGGTATAGCGCGGGTTGCACGCCACAAAACGTCCGATCCCCTTCCATAACATCAGCAGCGGCGCAAAACTCTTCTGATACTCGGCCCGGATGAAGCTGCGGCCCAGTTCCACCGCGTTCGATTCGAGGCGTCGCAGGAACGCGGGATCGAAGTGGAACAGCGTGGCCGTGTAGAGTCCTGCGGCCCCGCGGCGCGCGAGCACGCGATCGCACGGCGCCAGGCGATAGGCGCCGGCCACGGCGTGCGCTTGCTTGTCCCACAGGAAAAGGTGCCAGTAGTGCGCGTCGAATTCGTCGATGTCGCTCGATTTTCCCGTGCCTTCGCCGACCGCGCGAAAGGTCAACTCGCGGAGGCGGCCGATTTCGCTGAGCGCGCCGGGGATCTCCGACGCGGGAGCGAGACACACCGAAAACTCCGGCGTGTCGTTGAGGATTCGCTCGGGCGCCAGCGCATCGATTTGCTTTATGAGTTGTTGCGCCAGCGACGGTGGATGCTTCTTCTGCGCGCGCGCTGGTGCAGGTTTCGTGCGGCATCCCAGCAAATATGTCCGCCAGCGCAAATACCGCGTGCGTTCTTCGTCCGAAGACATTTCGTCGAGACGCGCCGCGGGAATCGGCGAACCGATGCGCACCAAAACCGTGGCGCCGCGTTTGTTCAGCAACTCGCGGACCAGCAAGACGGTGCGCAATCGTGGATGCACGATGCCGGCGGCTTGAAAGAGCGCGCTGTTCTTACCGGCGACATACACCGGCACGACCGTCGCACCACTCAAGCGCGCTATGCGCGCGACAGAAACTCGCCACACCGGGTCGGCGACCCCCGAGGTCCACTGGAAATGGGAAACTTCGCCGGCGGGAAAGATCACCAGCGCGCCGCCCGCGCGCAAATGCTCTATAGACCGCTTGACGCCCAGCAGATTCGCGCGCAGCGCCGTGCGTCCGTCGAATGGATCCACCGGCAACAGGAGATCGCGAATTTCCTCGAAGACGTTGAGTTGTGAGTTGGCGAGAAACTTTGTGTCGGGCCGCGCCGCGGGAAGAACCTCGGCCAGTACCGCGCCTTCGAGAATCCCGAAAGGATGATTGGCAACGAAGATCACCGGGCCGCGCCGTGGAATCTGCTGCAAGTCTTCGGAAGGGATGGGGCAATTCACCGAGAGGTAACGCAGCAGGCGTCCGGGCAGCGTTCCCGATTGTTGCTGAAGCGTCGCATAAACTGCCGCCAGCCGGTTGAGTCCCAGTAGTCGTTGTGCGCCGGCAACGGCGGGCCGGGGCAAACCCGGCGGCAGCAGTTCAGAGAACGATTGAAGCAGGGGAGAGCCCGGCATCGTGGTCAGACTAACAAAGTGCTCTTAAGGCAGGATCAACGCGGGGTGAAATGGAAGTTAATCAGGGCGGCAAGGGACAAAAGGCAAAAGGCAAGAGGCAAAAGGCAAAAGTGTCCAAGCCGCGCATTCCGGAAACTTTTGCCTTTTGCCTTTTGCCTTGCAGCTAAGTTTTCTCCGATCTGTGATCGATTCGCCAGCGCAAATGCGCAAGTCTTAAAGAAGGGTGTGACCATTAGCGAGATCCCTCAAAGGTACGGTAACAAATGAACGGAAGTACTCTGGACACTCCAACGTTCTATGGCACAATGGGCGCGATTCCAGAAAGGCCCGCTGTGACCAACACCGACAAGACCACCGCGCCGGTAACCGCGCTGTTGCGCGATTGGCGTGGTGGCGATCCCAAGGCCGGCGAAGCGCTGTTGCCGCTGGTCTATCAGGAATTGCACTCGGTGGCCGCCGCGTACATGCGCCGCGAGCGTCCCGGGCACACGCTGCATCCCACCGAGTTGATCCACGAGACGTACTTGCGCCTGATCGGCTCGGAGTTGCCGGAGATCGAGAATCGCAAGCATTTTTACGCGCTCGCCGCGCGCCAAATGCGCCAGGTGCTGGTGGACCACGCGCGCCGTCATCGCGCCGAAAAGCGCGGGTCGGGCCGCGAGAATCTGCCGATCGACGAAGCGGTGCTCTACTCGCGCGATCGCGCGGCCGAATTCATCAAGCTCGACGACGCCATGGAAGCGCTCTCGGTTTTCGATCCGCGCAAGGCGCGCGTTGTGGAACTGCGCTTCTTCGCGGGACTCACCGCCGAGGAAATCTCTGGCGTAATGGAAATCTCGCCGGCCTCGGTGACGCGCGACTTGCGTTTCGCCGAAGCGTGGTTGCAGCGCGAACTGCGCGGCAAACAGTGACGCCACAATGACCCAAGAACGCTGGCAACTGCTCGAGGAATTGTTTCACGCCGCCCTCGATCGTCCCGAGAGCGAGCGCCAGCAGTTTCTCTACGAAGCCTGCGGCTCCGACAACGCCTTGCGCTGGGAAGTGGAGTCGCTGCTGGGCAGCGATCCGCACACGGGACCGGAAACGCCCGAGGATTCTTCGCCGATCGCCGATCGCGTGCGCCGCGCGGCGGTCCTGGTGGCGTGTCCGCCGCGGCAAGGCGATCGCATCGGCCACTACCGCGTGGTCGAACAGATCGGCCAAGGCGGAATGGGTTTGGTCTATCGGGCGTCTCGCGCCGACCAGGAATTTCACATGCAAGTGGCGATCAAAGTGGCCAAGACCGGCATGGCCGCCGCCACCGTCCTCGAACGTTTCCGCCGCGAGCGCCAGATTCTTGCCAGCCTCGACCATCGCTACGTCGCCAAACTGCTCGACGGCGGCACCACGAGCGAAGGCCTGCCGTATTTCGTCATGGAATACGTGGAAGGCCAGCCGATCCACAAGTACGCGCGCGCCAAAGGACTAAGCGTCCGCCAGCGTCTGCAACTTTTCCGTGGCGTTCTGGAAGCGGTGTCGTACGCGCACCAGAATCTGGTGGTACACCTCGATCTAAAGCCCAGCAACATTCTGATCGCCGCCGACGGCACGCCAAAACTGCTCGATTTTGGAATCGCGCGATTGCTGGAAGACGCGCCCGCGCCGGCCGCGTCGCGGTCCACCGATTCCAACGGCGAGCCCGCTTCCACGCCGACGGGGACCACCGGGTTCGGCCGCTTGCTGACGCCCGATTACGCCAGTCCCGAGCAGATTCGCGGCGAGGCTGTCACGACGGCCACCGATGTCTACAGCCTCGGCGCGGTCCTCTATCAGTTGCTCACCGGCGAATTGCCGCATCAGCTCGAAGGACTGGCTTCGCGGCAAGTGGAACGCGTGATCTGCGCTCTTGACGTGATTCCCCCGAGCGAACGAAATCCCGCGCTGCGCCGCGAACTGGCCGGCGATCTCGACACCATCGTCCTGAAGGCGATGGCCAAGGATGTCTCGCGGCGTTATCGCACCGCACAAGACCTCGACGAGGAATTGCGCCGCTATCTCGATGGACTCCCGGTGCGCGCGCGCGCCGGATCGCAAATCTACAGCTTGAGCAAATTTGTATGGCGCAATCGCCTGGCCGCCGCGGCGGTCGCGGCGATCTTCGCGAGTCTGGTGGGCGTGATCGCAGTGACGCGGACCGAAGCGCGTTGGGCCGACGTGCAGCGTCAAGCGGCGGAGCGAGAACGCGCCCGCGCCGAAGTGAACGCGGCGGCCGCCGAGCGCAACGCCGCGCAAGCCGCGGCCAACGCAGGCGAGGCGAGGGTCGCCACGGCCCGCGCCGAGGCGGCGCTGAAGGAAGCCGAAGATGCGCGCCGCGAAGCGGTCAGGCAACGCAAAAACGCCGAGCAGGGATTCGAAGAAGCCCGCACACTTTCCGATTCCTATCTGTTCGATTTCAACGACGCCTTGGCCGACTATCCCGGAACGCTCGCGCTGCGCCGCCGCATGGTGGATCGCGGAATCGCCGCACTCGACAAACTCGCCCAGCAAGCCGAGAGCAGCGGACAAATTCACAGCGATTTGGCGTCGGCTTACATGCGCTACGGCGATTTGTTAGGGAATCCGCAAGCGGCGAATCTGGGCGACACCAAAGCGGCCATGGACAACTATCGCAAGGCAATGGCGATGGTGGACGCGCTTCCGCCCAATTCGCAGGGCGAAGATTTGTTGGCCAAGATGGACGTGCACCGCCGCATGGGCGAAGTGCTGATGGACACCGGATCGGCGACCGAAGCGATCGATCAGTGGGAAAAAGCGGTGCACTACGCAAGACTTGCCCTGAAGAGTCACGAAGGCGACCTCCGCTTCGACAAGCTCACGGCCAACATCGTGACGGGATATACGCACGCGCTGGTCGACTCGCAACCGCAAAAGGCTCTCCAGAACATCGCGGAAAACGAACCGTTGCTGTCGCGCATGACCCAGCTTCATCCCGACAACGCCGATTTTCCGAGTTGGCGCGCCGCCGAACTTTCGTCCAAGGGGCGAATCGTGGGCCGTTTGGCTCGCTTGCCGGAGTCGAAACAGGCCTATCAAGACGAGATTGCGATTCTCGAAGCAACCGAAGCCAAGTACCCGCACGATGCGGTTCGCACGCGGCTGCTGATGCTCGCTTATAGTCACTTAGGCGACGTGCTCGGCAATCCGCAATTGCCGAATCTCGGCGATCGGCAAGGCGCGATGGCGGCGTACGAGAAAATGAGCCGCATCGCCGATGCCTCCGCCGGCGACGCGCAAAACAGCACCGCTCAGATGGACGCCGCCATGAGCGCCGGGCGCCTCGGCGGTTTTCGATTGGGTCAGGGCGACGCGGCGGGCGCGCTGCCGGATCTCGAAAAATCCGCGGCCGGCCTGGAACGATTGATCGCGAAGGACCCCAATAATCGTATTTACGTGCGCTACTACACCGCGGCGATCGAGTTGGTGGGAGATGCGCAGGACGCGTTGGGGCGCAAATCCGAGGCGCTGGCGACGTATTTGAAAGAAGTCACCGCGGCGGAAAAGTCGATGCAGCACGATCCTACCGACGCCACCACGACGACGAATTTCATCGAGGCGCACATGCGAGCGGCGATGCTGATGGCGCAATCCGGCGACACCGCGGCCCTGCCACATCTGCAAGCGGCAAGGAAGGAAGCGGAACAACTGTACAACTCGCACCCCAACGACGTGCGCCACGCGTTGCGCTGGGCGCGCTGCCTGGGTGTACAGGCCGTGGCCCTGTATCGTTTGGGAAGCGCGCCGGGAGTTTCCGCCGACCTGCGCGAGCAGCGATTGAAACAAGCTCGCGAGGAATTGCGGCGTGCGGAAGAACGTTTGGCCGCCGTGCCCGCCGACAAACACACCGCGCTTCCACCGGGCAATCTGGATGTGGTGGCCGACGCGCGGAAATTGCTAGGGGCGCAATAGGCCACGCCATCTTGACGCAGAGCACATAGAGAACGCAGAGTACACAGAGAACGCAGAGCAAACAGAGAAACCAAATGAATGAGATTCGGTTCTGTTTTTCTCTGTGTGCTCCGTGTTCTCAGTGCGCTCTGTGTCAAAGTGCTCCCAGTAAACGCATCGCTTTGTCCGCCGCCCGCACCCCGCGATATTGCGCTTCCTCAAAAATCGAAAATCCACTGAGGTCGGAGTTCGCGTAGAAAAACGTGCCCGCGTTTTGGATGGTCCGCTTTCGCGCGGCGGACTCCAGGAATCCCGGTACGGGTCGCGCCATGGCATGGCCTAATCGCAAAATGTCGATGCGCGAAACGCATTGGCGAATGTCGGGATGCGCGCGTTCCAGGTCGGTGAGGATCATTTCCTTCCACGCATTCCAATCCGTTGAGAGCAAAACGCGCCGGTTTTCGGCGGGCGAGCCGTTGACCAGCGCCCAGTAGAACGTCCAAACATCGCGGTCGATGTGAGTGCGCAAACTTTGATGCATGTTGTCGACATATCCCAAGGCCGGCGATTCGAAAATCACGTTGTCCCAGCAGCGGGGCATGCCGCGGCCGGGTGCGGCCTCGCGCGGCAAACGATCGAGCGTGAGATTTGCGGTGAGCCATGGCGAGTACGTGAAGTCGACCCGTGCCGCGTCTTCCACGACATAGGCTGCGGTGAAGGTTGGCGCGGCGAAGATCACGGCGTCGGCGAGATACTCGGTGTCGCCGGAAAAAACCGACCATCCGCGGCCGCGTTTCGCCACGCGGTGCACCGGCGCACCCGCGCGAATGTAGCGCCGCAACTTGGCGATGAGCCGCCGCGCGATCCAGCCATTGCCTTCAGGCCACACCAGCGGTCCTTTTTCTTCATGCGCCCGCGCCGCGAAGTAATGAACGCCGGCCCACGCGGAGACGTCGCCGGACATCGCGCCGTAGTCGTCGCGGCAGCAGTAGTTCACGTACCAATTCAAGTAGCGCGAGTGAAATTTTTCCTGGCGCATCCAATCGGCCAACGACACTCGATCGAGCAACGATGATTTCTCGCCGAGTTCCATGGGAATCTGAAAACGTCCGGACGCGCGGAACTCCTGCATGCGGTCGTCGAAGCGGCGAAACTCGGCGCGATCGGCGTCCTGCAATCCGACCGACGGTTCGATGCCTTCCTGCCAGCGTCCATAGATGAACAGACGCTCCTGCGGCGAATGGCAGAGATGCATTTCGTCCCATTGGCCGTCGGCGGAGAGGAGTCCGAACTCTTCGCACAGCTCGCGCACGTATTCTGCGCGCCGATTGGGCACCGGCAAGTAGTGCGCGGCCCACGGATACGCGCTGACTTCGTTTTCTCCCCAGCGCGCGTTGCCGCCCGCGCCCTGTTCGGCCTCGATCAACAGAAAATCGCGAAAACCCTTTTTCTCCAGGCGCCACGCCGCCGAGAGTCCCGCGATGCCGCCGCCGACGATGATCACCGGCGACTTCACCTGCGTGCGCACCGCGGGAAATTGCGAATGATCGCGCAGGCGATGTCCCCACTGCTGCGATTCGAACACAAATCCGCCGGCGATTGGCGCATCGGTTTTGGGAGAGAGTCCGACAATCGCGGCAGAGGATCCGGTCGCTAGGAATTTGCGTCGGGTGACTTTCACGATTACAATTTACTCCCGAAAGTGAATCGTAAGTACATCCCGATTGCGATCGCCGTCGCGCTGGCTCTCATCACAGCGCTCGTTCCGCGCCTTCCGCAGGATCCCGCCTATCACCATTTCGCGGACACGCGCGCGATGTTAGGTGTTCCCAACGCACTCGACGTCCTCTCGAACGTGCCGTTCTTACTGATTGGCGTCTTGGGATTGCGCCTGCGCCCACGGGAGACAGGTTTCTACTTCTGTTTCGCGGGCATCGCGCTCACGGCCTTCGGTTCGGCTTGGTATCACTTGAATCCGAACAACGCCACCCTGGTTTGGGATCGTCTGCCAATGGCCGTCGGTTTCATGGGCTTGCTGGACGCCGTCATCGCCGAGCGCATTTCCGAACGCGCCGCGATGCTATGGCTTACGCCGCTGCTATGCCTCGGCGCGGGCAGCGTCATTTACTGGCAGGCGAGGGACGATTTGCGCCCCTATGTTCTCGTGCAGTTTGGTCCGCTCGTTTTGATTGCTGCGATGGTTGCGCTGTTTCCGTCACGCCAAAGGCCGGTGACGCCCTATGTGTTGATTCTCGGATGGTATGTGGTGGCCAAGATTCTGGAAGCCGCTGACGCGCAAGTGTACGCGTTAGGGGAAATCGTGAGCGGACACACGCTGAAACATCTGGCGGCGGCGTGGGCTTGCTACGAAATCGTGCGTATGGTCGCGCGCCAGCAGTCGGTCGAACCAGCCTGATTTGTCGCCGTACGGTACCGGGTATCATACTTATATGACCCTGGACGAGGCTCGCCGAGCGATCGTGGACGGCATGAACTACGCCGCTTATAAGGAGACCGACTCCTCACTCTATGACTCCGACAAGAACCGCTTGTTTGGTTCTGAGCACTACAAGTCTGGCCGCTTTATAGTCAAGCCGAGCCCGTGGCCGGAGGGCGACTTTGAAGGGAAAATGGCCGTGCTGCTGAACTGGGCTAGTACGTTGAACCGTTCCGATCCGGATTTCGCGGAGGCCAAGTGTCTTCTCGAAGCCGAAGATTCACTGATCGGGCGCGTGATTCGGCGCAGCAAGTTGAGCGACCTCCCATCGCGGCTTCCCTAGGTTCGCGCGTTTATATAAAGCAATGGTCCCGCAGGAAATCATCGCCGACATTCCGCTCGATCCCGGCGTCTACATGTTCGAAGACGCGCGCGGCGCGATCGTGTACGTCGGCAAAGCGAAGTCGCTGCGCAATCGGGTGCGCTCGTATTTTTCCGCCGATCACCTGGCCGATATCAAGACCGGCAGCTTGATGCGCGACGCGACAAACGTTCGCTACATAGTCGTCGACAACGAGCGCGAGGCGCTGGCGCTCGAGAACAATCTGATCAAGCGACACCAGCCGCGCTACAACATTCTGTTGCGCGACGACAAAACGTATCCCTATATCAAGCTTACGAAGGAACAATTCCCGCGCGTCTACGTGACGCGACGCCTGCGTAAGGACGGCTCGGAGTATTACGGTCCGTACTTTCCCGCAAACCTTGCGTACCGCATCGTCCATTTCATTCACAAGCATTTTCTCGTGCCGTCGTGCACGGTCGACCTTACTCGCGCGCATCCGCGCCCCTGCTTGCAATATCACATTCATCGCTGCCTCGGCCCCTGCGTCCCGGGACTCACCACCGACGCCGCCTACGCGCAAGCCGCCGCCGACACGCGGCTTTTCCTCGAAGGACGCGCCGGCGATCTCGCGAAAACCTTGCGCGCGCGCATGGACGCGGCATCCAGCGCGCAGGAATTCGAACACGCGGCCAGCCTGCGCGATCTCATCAGTACGGTCGGCGATCTGCAGGAACGCCAGAAAATAGCGGCCGTCGAAGGCCGCGATGCCGACGTTCTCGGTTGGCACCGCGAAGGCGCGCTCGCCGCGGTGAATCTGTTCCACGTGCGCAACGGACGCATGGTGGATCGCCGCGAGTTCTTCTGGGAAGAATTGCCGGCGGGCGATGACGATCTCGATACTTCGGAATTCTTCGCGTCGCTCATTAAGCAGCTTTATCTCGATCAGCCGTTCATTCCGTCGCAGATTCATGTTCCCGTGGATTTCGAGGAAAGCGGGCTGCTGGAAGAAACGCTATCGGAAAAGAAAGGCACGAAAGTAGAAATCCTCACGCCGCAGCGCGGACCGAAGCGGGCGTTTCTCGAGTTGGTCGAGAAAAATGCGCAGCATTCCTTTGAGCAACGCTTCCGCGTGCACAAACCGGCCGCGCGCGCGGTGATGGAAGCGCTGCAAGAAGCGCTGGGACTGCCCGAACTGCCGAAGCGCATCGAGTGCTTTGATATTTCGCACACCCAGGGCGTCGATCAAGTGGCGTCGATGGTGGTGTGGGAAGACGGCAAGATGCGCAAGGGCGAATATCGCAAGTTCATCATCAAGACCGTGGCGGGCAACGACGACTTCGCGTCAATGCGCGAAGTGGTCGGACGGCGTTACAAGCGTTTGCTCGAGGAGAATACGCCGTTCCCTGGACTAATCCTCATCGACGGCGGCGTGGGACAACTTCACGCCGCGCAAGACGCGCTCGACGCGCTGGGCGTGATCAATCAACCGATCGCGTCGCTGGCGAAGAAAGAGGAATTGCTGTTTGTTCCCGGCCAGGAGTCCGAACCGATTCGTTTGGATCGCCATTCGCCCGTGCTGCACTTGGTGCAAATGGTCCGCGACGAAGCGCACCGCTTTGCCGTGACCTTCCACCGTCAGCGGCGCGCGAAGTCGCGGATCACCACGGAGTTGTTGGCAATCGACGGCGTGGGAGAAAAAACGGCGCGCAAGTTGCTCGAGTATTTCGGGAGTGTCGAACGTGTGAGGAGCGCGGCGGAAGAGGAACTCGCGAAAATCGCGGGTGCGAAGGTCGCCAGGGCGATTCGCGAAAGCGCGGCGCCGACTAGTTAGGAGTTTCCGCTGCTTCTCGCAGGGCAACCGCATCTGCCATGTCTATCGGCCTTCCTGCGGCAATCTTCGCGGCGATCAAGTCGATGCGGGAGATCACTGGCACTCGGAGGCCGGTCGTGGCGTCAATCTCGATCTCCGCGCGCCTTTCCCAAGCGCGATCAAAATCAACACCGCTGATGTTTGGCAAAATGTCGACCATTTGGGGAGGCGCTCCCATTCGAAAAAAAGTATCCGCTTCCATAAAGGATTCCGCGGTGACGCCGTCCAGTGGAGCGCCGAACGCTCGCAACGCGGCGTAGAGAGCCGCCGCATTTTCTCTGTCCGGTCGAACCAGCAGATCCATGTCCTTTGTGGCACGAGGCTGCGCATGCAGAGAGACCGCGTAGCCACCAATCAAAAGGTATTTAACCTTTCGGCCGTTTAAGATGGACAAGAGTTCTTTGAAGTCTGGTGGGAACATTCTTGGACGGCTCCTTCAACTGATACAAGCTGATAGAGAGTTCGGCGGCAGCGTCCAGGCGCGCGTGCGGTGGTAATTTCTGCCACGCCCGGTACTCGTCTGCCTTCATTTCGTCCAGGTGCTTGTAGCTGCGGATGGTCTTGTCCATCACGATAACTATGGCCCAGAGACGGGAAACATGCAAGGCGTCGCGCCTAGAACCTGAACATCTCCGTAGGCGTTTTCTGCTCCGCCAGAATCAATCGCGGCGACGCGCCACGCGCTTGCAATGCTTGCTCGGCGCTCATGCGCGCGATCGCCGGGTGGTTGTTGTTCTCGCTCAGGTGCGCCAGCACCAAAACTTGCGTGGCGGCGTCCATTTCCTGCTCTAGAAAATCCGCCACCGCCAGATTCGACAAATGCCCCGTGCGACTCATTACGCGCTGCTTGATGTGCCACGGATAGGGCCCCACCTTCAGCATCTCGAGATCGTGGTTCGACTCCAGCACCAGCATCTGGCATCCATACAGTTGATGCTTCACCGACTCCGGCACGTAACCTAAATCCGTGCAGACGGCCGCGCGCAATCCTTCGGCGCGAAACGTGAACGCCACCGGATCGGCGGCGTCATGCGGAATCGTGAACGCGTCCACTTCAATATCGCCGATGATGAAACGCGATCCGGTACGGATGAACTCGAAGGCGATTTTCGGCGCCGTTTTTTCCGGCGGCGGTGCGGGCGCAGGCGGCGGTGGTGCAAACAGCGGCCCCATCGGCACAGGACCCGAAAACGCCCCAGCGGCGCGGTAATACTCGGCCTTCGGCGCTTCGTCTTCCTCGAAGATCATCGACTGCCGCGTGATTTCGGTGACGTAAACGGGAACGATGCGCTGTTTGGAAAAACCCTTCACCAGCGACACCAGTCCTGCAATGTGATCGCTGTGTTCGTGACTAATCAGGATGGCGTCGACCGGATCGCTCGATTCGCCGAGCGCGGCGAGGCGTTTCAGGGTTTCGCGCCGCGAGAAACCGGCGTCCACCAGCAGGCGCGTACGTTCCGTGGCGACCAAAGTACAATTGCCGCCGCTACCGCTGCCGAGTACGGAAATTCGCAGACTCACTGACCAACAACGTTAGCACACCAGTTGTTTGCGACCAATCTTCACGCCGGTGAGATTGCCCACAATCGTGCAGGCCACCGCTTTCGGCCGGAAAAACTCATTGGCCACGGTGATGACTTCCTCGGCCGTTACGTCCTCGATGCGTTGGGCAATTTCGTCCAGCGAGAAGAAACGTCCGAAATAGATCTCCTGGCGCGCCAGATTCGACATGCGGCTGGTGGTCGATTCGAGCGAAAGCATCAAGCTGCCCTTGAGATGATCCTTCGCCCGCCGCAATTCCTCGGTGGAAACTTGATTTTCCTTGAGGTCGCGGAATTCCTTCATGATCGATTCCACAACGCGATTGGCGGATTCGCGCGACGTGCCGGCGTAGATCGTCAGGCAGCCCGTGTCGCTGCACGGATTCAGCTCCGAGAACACCGCGTACGCCAAGCCTTGGCGCTCGCGAATGTTCTGGAACAGGCGCGACGACATGCCGCCGCCCAGGATCGTGTTCATGATGTAGCAGGCGTAGCGGCGCTCGTGCGGCAACGGATATGAAGGCACGCCGAGACAAATGTGCACCTGCTCGAGATGCTTCTTGTGACGCAGCGCGATTTTCGAATGCGTCGACGGGCGCGGCCCCGGCTTTTCACGGCGGCGCGGCTTCAACGCACCGAACGTTCGATCCACCAGGCCGACGATGTTCTCGTGATCCAAGTGGCCGGCCACGGAAACCAGCATGTTGCGCGGCTCGTAGCAGCGATGGTAGTAGTCGAACAACGTGTTGCGGTCGAGACCGCCGATGGTTTCTCTGGTTCCCAGGATCGGGCGGCCGATGGCGTGGCCTTTCCAAAAGTTTTGCGTGAAAATCTCGTGGACCAGATGGTCGGGATTGTCCTCGTCCATCTTCAATTCCTCAAGAATCACGCCGCGTTCCTTGGTGAGATCCGCGTCATCGAAGCGCGGATGCAGCACCAGGTCGCCGAGAATGTCCATGACGATCGGCACGTGGTCGTCGAGCACCTTGGTGTTGTAGCAAACACACTCTTTCGCTGTGAACGCGTCGAGGTGGCCGCCGATGGAGTCGACTTGGCGGGCGATGTCCTCCGCGGTACGCGAGGTGGTCCCCTTGAACAGCATGTGCTCGATAAAATGAGTGATCCCGTTGGTCTTGGCGGGTTCGCGGCGCGATCCGCTCTTGATCCAAATGCCCACCGAGACGGAACGCACGTGGTCCATTCCCTCGGTGATGACCGTCAAACCATTGGGCAACACTTCCTTGCGGATATTCCTTACGTCTGTGTGCTTCATGGCTGCCTTTTCTCTGAACGAGAACTGTCGAACTGCAAGCTGAGGGGCGGTTTCAAGATCTATTTTAACACCAAAGCGCGTCGACGGCGCGCTCGTTGCGAGTTCCGAGGCCCAAGGTCCGAGTCAAAGAACGGGAAATGCACGGGATAACCACTCCGTAGGTTCGTTTTGTAATTTTTCCGGTGTGCTGATTCCAGGTGCTATGAAATGCAGTAGAAATGAGTCGAGGTAATTCGGAAGGTTCCCCCCGTTTCGCCCGCAACTCATTGAGGCGAAGGATTCATTAGGGAATAGTCCTGAGACTACCGTACCCCTACATCATGTATTTGGTACTTGACAGGCCCTACATATAGCGTTACAACCATACCTGCCCACTTTAGCTTTTCGTTAAGGAAATTGCACAGGAGGACCCGTCTCTATGGGAGAAATCGCCATCAGCATCGCCGCCACGCTCGAAGCCGAACACGCCGGATCGGATCGTACCAAGCGTGGTATTCGTTTTCCTCGGTACTTCACCAACGGCAAGATTTCCCCCTATGACGCCGTCACCTGGGACCGCCGCAGCGCGGTCATCGGCAACGAAAAAGGCAAAACCATTTTCGAGCAGGCCGACATCGAAGTGCCCACGGATTGGTCGCAAACCGCCACCAACATCGTGGCCAGCAAATATTTCTACGGCAAGCCGAAGAGCTTTGAGCGCGAAACCAGCGTCCGCCAACTGATCCAGCGCGTCGTAAACACGATCGCGACCTGGGGACAAGAAGGCGGATACTTCGCGTCCACCGCGGACGTCGATGCGTTCCGCGACGACCTCGCGCACCTGATGGTCACACAGAAAGCTTGCTTCAATTCGCCCGTTTGGTTCAACGTCGGCACGCCGAAGAAGAGCTATGGATTCGTCTACGATCGCGATGAGGACAAGATCCGCGCGGTCGGCCGCCAGGAGCAGCGCCCACAGTGCTCGGCGTGCTTCATCAATTCGGTGCAGGACAATCTCGAATCCATCTTGACGCTGGCCAAGACCGAAGGCATGTTGTTCAAGTTTGGTTCCGGCACCGGCACCAACGTGTCCACGCTGCGCGAAGAAAACGCCTCGCTGCACGACGGCGGACGCGCCTCGGGGCCGTTGAGCTTCATGCGCGGATACGATGCGTTCGCCGGCGTCATCAAGTCCGGTGGCACGACGCGGCGCGCGGCCAAGATGGTAGTGATGGACGTGCAGCACCCCGACATCGTGGGATTCATCGAGTGCAAAGCCAAGGAAGAGCGCAAGGCGTGGGCTCTGGTCGACGCCGGCTACGACAATTCGCTCGACGGCGAAGCGTACAGTTCGATCTTCTTCCAGAACGCCAACAATTCGGTGCGCGTCACCGACGAATTCATGATGGCCGCCGAGAAAGACAGCGACTGGTGGACTAAATCCGTAGCCGACGGTCATCCGGTGAAGCAATATCGCGCCCGCGACCTGCTGCGCAAGATCGCCGAAGCCACGCATCAATGCGGCGATCCCGGCATGCAGTACGACACCACGATCAATCGCTGGCACACCAGCAAGAACACGGCGCGCATCAACGCGTCGAATCCGTGCAGCGAGTACATGTTCCTCGACGATTCGGCGTGTAATCTAGCGTCGCTGAATCTGATGAAGTTCCTGGCGCCTTCCGGCAAGTTCGACACCGAGGCCTTCCGTCACGCCGTGGACACGATGATCGTGGCGCAGGAAATCTTGGTCGATAACGCCAGTTACCCAACCGAGCGCATCGCCCGCAACTCGCACGACTTCCGTCCGCTCGGCCTGGGCTACGCGAATTTGGGTGCGCTGCTGATGGCCAGCGGATATCCCTACGACTCCGAAGGTGGCCGCGCCACCGCCGCCGCGATCACCGCGGTGATGCACGGCCAGTCGTATCTCACCAGTTCGCGCATCGCGGCGTCGACCGGGCCATGCCCCGGCTATCCGCTGAATCGCGAGCCGTTCTTGGGCGTGATCCGCATGCATCGCGACGCGGTTACCGGCATCGATTCGACGCTCGTCGACGGCGATCTCATGCAGAACGCCAAGAAAGTTTGGGAAGAGTGCTTGGAAAGCGGCGAGCGCTCCGGTTATCGCAACGCGCAGGTCACCGTGCTCGCGCCCACCGGCACCATCGGCTTCATGATGGATTGCGACACGACGGGCATCGAGCCGGATCTGGCGCTTGTGAAGTACAAGAAGCTGGTCGGCGGCGGACAAATCAAGATCGTCAACAACACCGTGCCGCAAGCTCTGTTGAAACTCGGCTACTCGCCCGAGCAAGTGTCGAACATCGTCGATCACATCGACAAGAACAGCATGATCGAAGGCGCGCCGCACCTGAAACCGGAGCATTTGCCGGTTTTCGATTGCTCCTTCAAGGCGCAAGGCGGCACGCGCTACATCCATCACATGGGTCACGTGAAGATGATGGCGGCAGTACAGCCGTTCCTATCGGGCGCGATCTCGAAGACGGTGAATTTGCCCGAAGACGCGTCGGTGGAAGACATCGCCGAATCGTATCTGCAAGCTTGGAAGATGGGCCTGAAGGCCGTGGCGATCTATCGCGACAATTCCAAGCGCGTGCAGCCGCTGAACACTTCGGCCAAGAAGGCCGAGGCCAAAGCTGAAGTGAAAGCCGCGGCCGCCGTACTCGCTCCTGCACCCGTGGCCGATCGCCAAGCCGCGCGCCGCAAACTGCCCGACGAGCGCGAGTCGTTGACGCACAAGTTTTCCATCGCGGGACACGAAGGCTACATCACCGTGGGCATGTATGAAGATCGCACTCCCGGCGAAGTCTTCATCACCATGGCCAAGGAAGGTTCCACGGTCAGCGGATTGATGGACAGCTTTGCGACGGCCATTTCGCTCTCGCTGCAATACGGCGTGCCGTTGAAAGTGCTGGTCGACAAGTTCTCGCACCTGCGCTTCGAGCCAAGTGGATTCACGAACAATCCCGACATTCGCTTCGCGAAGTCGATCATGGATTACATTTTCCGCTGGCTCGGCGCGAAGTTCATTGGTCCCGAGTACAAACACTCGGAAGCCGACGTGGACGGCGCGCAAGGATTGCTGAAGCCCACCGAACCCGCGCCGCAAATGTCGCTGCCGATTGGCCAGGCCGAAGTGTTCGCCAGCGATGCACCCACGTGCAGTGAATGCGGCAGCATCATGACCCGCAACGGCGCCTGCTTCAAGTGCGGCAACTGCGGCGGGACGTCCGGCTGCAGCTAGATCGCTGAAGGAGAGCGACCACGGAGAGCACAGAGGACACAGAGAACGTTGACCCTGGGTTAACGATCTCTGTGTCCCTATCTCTTGCGGCCTTCTTGGGAGTCGCGGCGCCTGCGTCCACGTCCGCGCCAGACAGCGTACACTGGGGTGGATGCGCGCCGTTTCCGTAATCCTCTGCATCCCTCTTGTCGCTCCACTCGCGTTCGCGCAAGGCGATCGCGCCGACATCCCCTGGAAAGTAGAAATTGCCAAGCCTGAACTGACCTACGATCAACGCTTCGATCTGAGTGTGACGATCCGGATCGATGGAAAGACCCTTGTGCGGCGCGGGGGAGGCAATTTAGAGACGCTCGTCGAAATTGAGGACAGCCAGGGGCATGTTTACCGCGATCGACAGACGCAATCGCCCGAGCGCATCCAGCGGGAAATGCGCCGGATCGAGTTGGTCATCACGCATCGCGCCTTGGTCACGCCTGGCGACTACAAGGTCAGCGTTGCGCTCGACGATCGCGTCGATGGCGCGCACAATCTCCGGCACGCCGTTGTGCATGCGGAGATCCCGAAGACCGATCTGCTGCCGAATTCCTGGGATGGTATGCCGCAGGTTGAGATTCTTCCTAAAGTCGCCGAACCGGAAGCGTTCTTTCGTCCCGAACTCGCGGGACACCTGCATTTGCCGGTAGAAAACCAGGCGCCGGTGCGCATGGAAGTGATCGCGCGACTACCTCCCTGGGCCGGCCGCGGATATTTCATCTCTCGCGCGGCGCTCAGCGCGCTCGTTCCGCAACTCAAGGCGCTTTCCGAAATCACTTTGCGCAACGGCGAGATCAATGTGACATTGATCGACAGTATCCATAGTGAGGCCATTGAAGTGACGCGTCACGGGCAACGACTTTCTTGGAACCTGCTGCGCCCGGGACTCGTGGATCCATATTCCAACGTGGTCGACGTGCGGCACTACGATCCTCTACACCGCGCCGGGAGCACGGAGATCACGCGAGCGATCGCGCACTGCTTAGCGGTCCAGGATACCGCGCGCGTCGTCGTGGTCTACCTCGGCGTCTACACGCATGAGTTCGCCAAGCCTTCCGGCTGGAGACCGCCCGTTTTCGAAAGGCACGTGGAGAAAACCTATGTGATCGACGATTTTCCCGAGGTCGACATGGGCGGCGAACCTACAGGTCCGCTGTTTCGCCGAGCACCTTGGAACTTACAGGAGAGCGGACATGGCGTGTCGATCGAAGATATCCTGCGCGCGCTTCATCCGCGAGTCTTCAGTGTGAGACATCCCGCGCAATTCCGCGACGCGTTGGCCGCGATCATCGAAGACCTATCGCGGATTTGATGGGCCGGACGATTCCACCGCAAACTGGATCTTCCGCTCGATCGGATCCACGCGATCGACGCGTACCCGCACGCGACCGCCGATCTTGTAGCGCTTCTTCGCGTGCTCCGCGACAATCTCACGCGTTAGTTCGCGATAGAAGTGGCGATCGTCACTGAGCGCGTCGAGCGTTTCGATGTGTACCAAGCCCTCGATGAATAAATCCGTCAGTTCAATGAAAAAACCGTAGCGCATTACGCTGACGATCAACGCGTCGAAAACTTCACCCACGCGCTCCGCCATGAACGCGACCTTTTTCCATTCCATCAATTCGCGCTCGGCGTCTTGCGCGCGGCGCTCGGCGTCGGAGCTTTCGGTCGCAATAGCCGCTAACTCATCGGGATTGCGGAGCTGATTCTTCAGCACGCGATGCACGATCAAATCCGGATAGCGGCGAATCGGCGACGTGAAATGCGTGTAGACGGGCGCGGCGAGACCGAAGTGGCCGCGATTCTCCTCGGAGTACCGCGCTTGCTTCAACGAGCGCAACATCAGGAACGAGAGAATCCGCTCTACCGGCGTTCCGGCGATTTTTTCGGCGAGCTTTTGATAGAGGCGCGGCGTCACTTGGATTTCGCCGGGAATTTCCACCGTCGTGGCTTCCCGGCCGCGCTTCCGTTCGCGTCGCGCGGATTCGGTCGAAAAGCGTTTCACCGGCAACGCTCCGATCCCGAGTGAATATCCAAAACCCACCGCGATTTCCTCGAACTCGATCACACGTTTGGGATCGGGCAATTCGTGGATGCGGTAGAGCGCCGGAATCTCGTTGTGTTCGAAGTGCCCGGCGACGGTCTCGTTCGCCGCGAGCATGAACTCCTCAATCAGGCGATGCGCGATGTTGCGCTCCGATCTGACGATCGAAACCATCTTTCCCATCGGATCGAATTCGATTTCCGGCTCCGGCAAGTCGAAATCGATCGATCCCCGCTTGCGGCGGCGGCGAATCAGAATCACCGCGAGTTCGCGCATCAACTCAAAGTTCGCGACCAGTGGGGCGTATCTTTCGCGCTGCGCCGGGTCGCCTTCCAGGATCAAGTTGACGTTGGTGTAGGTCATGCGCTCGGCGCTGCGGATCACTCCGGGCGTGATTTCGTGCTTCAAAATTTCGCCGGCATGGTCCATTTCCACCAGGCACGACATCACCAGGCGATCGACGTGCGGATTCAGCGAGCAAATGCCGCTCGATAGTTCCGCCGGCAGCATCGGCACCGCGCGATCCGGAAAATAGACGCTTGTTCCCCGCAAGCGCGCCTCGCGATCAAGCGGCGATCCGGGACGAACGTAATGTGCCACGTCGGCGACATGCACTTGTAATGCGTAATTTCCGTTAGCGAGACGCTCGACGTGCACGGCGTCGTCGAAGTCGCGCGCCGTCTCGCCGTCGATGGTCACAATCGGCAGCGCGCGGAAGTCGCGGCGCGTCGCGGAGATTTCTTCCGCAACCGATTGCGGCGCGGATTCCGCTGCGGCCAGCACTTCCGGCGGAAAACGATGCGGCAAGTGATGCTTGCGAATCACAATTTCCACATCGACGCCGAAGTCGCCCGGCCGTCCGAGCACTTCGATCACACGACCGCGCGCTTTTTGCGTGCCGTTCGGGAAACGGGTCAACTGCACGTTGACGTAGGTACCGTCGAGCTCGCCAACTGATGGTATGTCGCCGGTGCGTTGCCGGCCGGTGGGCGACGCCGGAACCTCCTGTCCGCGCGGGATCACGATTTCCTCGCCGATGCGGCGATCGTCCGGCAGCACGAAATTGTATTGCGGTCCGCGATGAAAAATACCGACGATTTCCTCGTGCGCGCGCTCGAGGACTCTCCCGATGCGTCCTTCGGCGCGCCCGCGCTCGTCAATGCGGCCCAGGCGCACTTCCACGCGATCGCCGTGCATCGCGTCGAGCATGAACGGGCGCGGGATAAACACGTCGCCGGAGAATTTGGCGATCGGCTTGTCGAGAATCACGAAGCCGTAACCATCGCGATGGCGCGACAAGCGTCCCACAACGGCGCGAGGCAGGCTCTTGCTCACGAACTTGATCTTACTCGCAAAAAGCAACCGCAGATAAACGCAGATGAACCCAGACGAGGGCGACAACCTATCTGCGTCCATCTGCGTTCATCTGCGGTTTAGCCTTTTAGCTATGAGGTTTCCATAGAATGGCTGCCTCTTTCCTTTTCAACGATAACGGTCTTGCACGCAGAGATTCGCATGTGCAACGTCCCTTCAAATCAAGGCGTCGTTAGTAATGAAGAACGTTGTAGTGAGACGTTGTAGTGAGACAAGGAGGCCGATTATGCTCGGCACTGTCCTGCTCGTCGTTTTGGTTCTCATGCTCATCGGCGCAGTTCCGCGCTGGCCCTATAGCCGCGAATGGGGATACTACCCGAGCGGCGGACTTGGATTGGTCCTGTTGATCGTGCTGATCTTGCTGTTATTGGGCCACCTGTAAGGGTGCAGATCAGGAATCGTCTCGGTCAGTGGAGGCGAGTTCGTCTTCACTGAGCGGGCGGTCGCTGGAATGCACGCGCACCGGACGCTCCGGATGGTCGCCGGCGTCCTCGACGCCTTCGATCAACGCCGCTTCATAGGATTGCTCCGACGCCGCTAATGCTTCCACGCTCTCTTCACTTGATCGCGCGGTTCTCGGCAAGCCTTGCGCGTCGCCGGATTGCACGTCGGTGGGATTCGGCGCTTCTACTGGTAATTCCACAACGCCCGAGATTTCTTCCACGTTCACGCTGGCGGCACTCGACCGTCGCGGCAAGCGCCGGACACTCGACTGACGCGGCTTTCTGCGCACTGTCGCTCTGCGATGCATAGATTCCTCCTGACTTGCCACGTGCTGGTTAGCCACGTGCTGGTTTGCCACGTGCCGTTCGTTGCGCGCGCAAAAAAACTTTGTGCGCGATGGACACACCCCGGGGGCGACGCTCGAATGCGCCGCCCCCCATTCCGGGTGCCCGTCGGTTCCGGCTAGTGCGTCGGAGTGCCGGCGAATGTTTCATCCAGGAATGCGTCGTACTCCTTCATCGCCTGTTCCTTAGCGATGCCGTAGCGCTCCTGAATGCGGCCGATAATGTAGTCGCGACGGCCCTGCGCCATGGTCAGGTCGTTGTCGGTGAGTTTTCCCCACTTCTCCTTGACCTTTCCTTGCATTTGCTTCCAGTTGCCTTCCATCCGGTCCTTGTTCATCTGGTCCTCCCGTATGTAATTTTGCTCAGGCGTTTTTACCCGATCGTGCGTTGAATGCGTCCTGCTGCATACAGCGGACGGACGCTAGGCGTTAACAAAACGCGGTGTTGCACGTCAGGAGTTGAGACGCCTCAATGTAAGGAGCAATCGATGGACCATCACACGCGCGCGCGACTGCCGCGCCGCAACAATTCTGCACGCAATCCCGTGCGCTTTTCCTTTTGCCGTCACGGCGACTTGTGAAAAAATCGTTGCCATGACTTTGCTCGAAGCGCGCAACTTGGCGCGACATTACACAACCATCGCGGGCGTGGTCCCCGCGCTCGACGGCGTATCGCTGGAAATTCACGAAGGCGAAGTGGTGGCGCTGGTCGGCCAATCGGGATCAGGAAAATCGACCCTGCTGAATTTGCTCGGCGGCCTCGACCGGCCCACCAGCGGCGAACTTTTGTTTCGCGGACGCAATCTCGCCACGCTGAACGGACCCGAGTTGGCGCGCTATCGCCGCTGCGACGTCGGCATGGTTTTTCAATCCTTCAATTTGATTCCCCATCGCCCGGCCATGGACAACGTGGTGCTGCCGATGCTATTCGAGAGCACGCCGAAGGCGGAACGCAAGAGGCGCGCCGCGGAATTGCTGGAGTCGGTGGGATTGACGAAGCGAGCTTCCCACCGCCCCGCTGAACTCTCGGGCGGCGAACAGCAGCGTGTGGCCATCGCGCGATCGCTAGCGAATCAGCCATCGATGCTGTTGGCCGACGAGCCCACCGGCAATCTCGACAGTCGCACGGCCGAGGAAATCTTGCAATTACTCTTGTCGTTGAATCGCGATCACGGCAAGACGCTCGTGCTGATCACCCACGACGAACACGTGGCCGGCGTCGCCAACCGGCGCATTCGCTTGAAAGACGGAAAGGTGGTAAGCGAATGAAGATGCCGGACGTCATTGAACTGGGCTTTGATAATTTAAGGCAAGCTCGCTTGCGCACGCTGCTCACCACCATGGGCGTGTCGATCGGCGTGTGTGCACTCGTGGGAATGGTTTCGCTCGGCGCGGGATTGCAGGACAATCTCAACGCGCGTTTGCTGCACAGCGGGTTTTTTCAAACCATGATGGTCTTCCCGCGCTTCGACAACAATAACAATCCCGCCGACCGCGTAGCCAATCAGGGACAGGGTCCGCGGATTCTCGACGACACCGCGCTGACGGCGATCCGCCAGATCCCGGGCGTGGCACGCGTGGAACCGGACGTCCGCCTCTTCCTGCAAATCGCGATCAATGGCAAGGACGCGCAAGCCATGGCCGTCGCGGTTCCCAAGGAAGACGGCGAAGAGGCGGCCTTTGCGGAAATGCCTTTCGGAAAATTCTTCGATTCCGAGGACGCCGACGAAGTGATTCTGAATACGCAGATGGCCAAGGATTTGGGATTCGCGAATCCGAACGACCTGGTCGGCAAAACCGTTCACGCCACGATCGGCGTTACGCGTCAGCAAGGACGCAACGCCGCGAGCGCGCGAGGCGGACGATTGCCGTCGTTTATGGGAGGAGGCGGCGGTGAGAAAGGCGCCAAGCGGGAGGCTGCGCCGCCCGCGGCGTCGCCGGCCATACCGGGCATTCCGCAGCAACTTCCGGAAATCGCCGTGGATCTGAAAGTCATGGGACTCACCGCGCGCGAGCGCGCCATGCTTGGCAACGTCGGCGCGCAAATCTATTTGCCTTTCGCGATGGCGCAGGCGCATCAGGAAAAATTCTTTCAGGATTTTCCGATGCTTCAGCTTTTCCGCCCGCCCGGCTATCAAGGCGCCACCGTCCACCTGCATTCCGCGCGCGACGTGGAGTCGGTGGAGAAAACGATCAACACGCTGGGATTCCGCACTATCTCGATCGCCAGCGCGATCTCGCAATTGAAGCGCGTTTTCGTAATCGTGGACATGCTGCTGGCGTTCGTCGGCAGCATCGGCATGGCCGTGGCCTTCCTGGGCATCACCAACACCATGGTGATGGCCGTACTCGAACGCACGCGCGAAATCGGTGTGATGAAAGCGGTCGGCGCGGAGGATCAGGACATTCGCTGGCTGTTTTTATCGGAAAGCGCGGTGATCGGCGCGATGGGCGGCGTGATCGGGTTGATCTTCGCGTGGATCCTGGGACGCGTGGTGAACTTCGGGGCGAACATCTACATCGTCCGCCAGGGATTGCAGAAGGAAAACTTGTTCTTGATTCCGCTCTGGCTGATCGCCGCGGCGATGGGTTTTTCGATTTTCGTGAGTATCTGCGCGGGATTGTATCCGGCGGATCGCGCCGCGCGAATCGATCCGACGCGCGCGCTGCGGCACGATTAAGAACAACCAGAAGCTTAAGAGTGGTGAATCGTGATGGACGCCGGAGCCACTTCAGGCGCGACGTAAAACCACATGCGGTGACAACTTTCGCAGTAGCGAATGGTGGAGTTGCTGCGTACTTCGTTCACAACCTGAGGCCGCAGTTTCACGCGGCATCCTTGGCACGTGCCGTTTCGAATTTCGGCAATCGCGGGCGGCTTGCGAGAGAGTCGCGTGTACTCGCAGTAGCTCCTCTCGCTGATCTTGCTGACGAGTTCTTCGCGGTGCTTTTTTTTCGCCGCAAGTTCGGTTTCGTCCTGGCGGGTGCGCTCGCTGACGACCTTCTTTTCCTTCTCTACCTCGGCCTTTTCGGCGTTCAACGCCGCTTCGGCTTTCTTCACAGCGCTTTCCAGGCCTTCGTCGAGGACCATTTTCTCCAGAATCTTGTCCTCGAACTGGCGAATGTGGCCTTCCGCAAATTCGATTTCCTGCTGGAACGCCCGGTATTGTTCGTTGGTCTTGACGGCGGTCATCTGATCGCGATATTTCGAAATCTTTTCGCGAATTACGACGATTTCCTTTTCGCAGTCCTTGCGCTCTTTGTAGTGCGCGGCGAGCGTCTTGCGATCGCTATCTAGTTGTTCCACGTGGAACTTAAGACGCGTTTCGATTTCCGCGATGTGTTTCGGCAGCGACGCGATCTCGCCGTTCAAGCGGGCGATCTCCACGTCCAGCGATTGTAGTTCCAGCAACAACGGGAGATCAGGATGCATGTAGTTTTTAGTGGGTGTGGCGCGTTGGGGCCAGCGCGATCAAATCGATTTCTACGCGCACGTCGCGCGGCAACCGCGCTGCCTCTACCGTCGAGCGCGCCGGCGCCGGTGAGGTGAAATGTTTTCCGTAGATCGCGTTCATTCGCGCGAAATCGTTCATGTCTTTCAGAAACACGGTGGTCTTCACCACGTGATCGAGCTTCGCGTTCGCGGCCGCCAGCACCGCGATCAAGTTTTGGATCACGCGCTCGGTCTGCGCTTCGATATCGCCCTCTACAAGTTGACCCGTTTCCGGATCGAGCGGGATTTGTCCACTCAGGAAAAGGAATCCGCCGGCGTGGATCGCCTGACAATACGGCCCGATGGCGGCGGGTGCTCGGGTTGTGGAGATCGGGATCTTCATCGATGGAACGCGCGGCTCTCGCCGGACTTTCGTTTGAACGCGGCTTTTCGCGCTACGCTGCCTTGGTGACTTTTCCCGACCGCAGACACGACGTGCAAACCATCACGCGTTTGTGCGCACCCGCGACAACCGCGCGCACGCGCTGCAAGTTCGGCTCCCAGCGCCGGCGGGTCTTGTTGTTCGCGTGGCTGACGCGATTGCCGGATTGCGGCGCCTTGCCACAGACGGTACATGCTCTTGCCATGACACTCACTCCTTGTAACTCTTGATTGGGCGAATTCGCATCAAACGAATTCGCCACCCACAGTCGGTCGGAGTAACGAATTTGATGCGGAAACATTTAGTATAGCAGAAGAACGCGATAAAATGGTGCTTCACTTATGCGATCACGCGTGTTGCGCGCTTCCTTCGTTGTCGTCGCCGCAATGGTTTTGTTCCAGGGATCGTCTTGCAGGACCAATCGTCCGGCCGGCGCGGAAGTCTTGGCGGAAGTGAATGGCCGCGCCATCATGACCAAGGAAGCCGAGCAATTCTACCAGCAGCAGGTGCAGGAAGAGCCGCAGAAACCCACCGGCGAGCAGGAGATGATGCTGCGCTTGAACATTCTGCAAGGCTTGATCGAGCGGGAAATCATGTTGCAGCAGGCCGAGAAGCAAGGCCTCACCGCCACCGACGCCGAAGTGATCAATCAGTTCACGGTGATGAAGAGTCCCTACACTGAAGAGGAGTTTCAAAAGAAGCTTCAGCAGACCGGGCTGACCGTTGAACAAATCAAAGACCAGATCCGCCGCGAAGAAAGCGTGAAGAAGCTGATGAACAAGGAAGTGTCGTCGAAGATCAGCATCACCGACGCGGAGATCAAGAAATTTTACGAGGACAATCGCGCCAGCTTCAACGTGCCCGAGACGCGCTTCCAACTGGCGCAGATTCTCGTCACGCCCGATCCCAACGGACAAGTGCGCAATCTCAAGAGCGACAAGGCGCGCAATGAAGTGGAGGCGCGCAACAAAATCGAGATGCTCGCGGGGCGTTTGAAAAACGGCGAGGATTTCGCGCAGCTTGCGCAGAGTTATTCCGAAGACGCCAACACCGCGCAGAACGGCGGCGAACTCGGCTACATCCCGATTTCCGCGCTCGACAAATCCGATCCACTGCTGAAATCCGCCATTCTCGAGATGCAGCCGGGACAAGTTTCGAAGGTCGTGAGAAGCAAGGACGGCTATCACATCCTGCGCGTGCTCTCGAAAGAGCCGGGCGGACAGCGGCAGTTGAGCGATCCCGCGGTGCAGCAATCGATCCGCTCGACCTTGCTCGGACGCAAGGAGCAACTTTTGAAGGCGGCGTACTACGAGGAATTGCGGAATCAGTCGAAGGTCGTGAACTATTTGTCGCGGAGGATTCTGGAAGCGGCCGGCAAGAAGTAATCATTCCACGCTCACCAGTGCTTGGCCCGGATTCACCGCGGCGCCTTCCGCCACCGCGATCGCCACAACTTTTCCGGCTTTCGGCGACTTGATTTCGTTCTGCATCTTCATCGCCTCCACCACAAGCAGGCCTTGTCCCGCGTCCACCGTATCGCCTTCCGCGACCAGAAGGCGAATCACTTTGCCTGGCATCGGCGCGTTGATCGTCTGCCGGCCTTCGACGACGGCGCCGTGCTTGCGCCGCGATTTCTTGGGATCGCTGACGCGCGCTGAGTAGTGATGCGAGTTGACGTACACGTCGTACGTGTCGGCGAGCCCTGGTCGCACCACAATTTCATAGCTCTGAATTCCTTGCAGGAGCGAGTAAATGCCCGGCTCGACTTCAACGATCTCGACGCCAAGCTCGGCGAGGTTGATGGGATACTCGCGGGAATCGATTTGAACCACGCGTTTCATTAGGCCGCTAACTCCGCGAGCGCTTCAGCCAACACCAGCGCGCCTTGTGCGATCGCCTCCGGCGACGCGTATTCGTCGGGCCGATGGCTGACGCCGCCGCGGCAGGGAATGAAGACCATCGCCGTCGGCGCGATGCGCGACATGAAAAGGGAGTCGTGATATGCGCGGCTGACCATTTCCTGAAACTTGAGGTCGTGTTTTTGCGCCGCGCCGCGCAACGCCGCCAGGGCCCGCGTGTCGCATGTGCATGGCGGATCGGCGTTCAGCGTTTCGCGCGTGATTTTCACTTTGCGCCGCGCGGCGATTTCGTCCGAGGCGCGCGCGATTTGCTCCAACATTTTCTCGCGGCGAGCTTCGTCGATGTCGCGGATGTCGAGGTCCATGCGCACGCGGCTGGGAATCGAGTTCACCGCGCCGGGAAAGATGTCGCACAGTCCGCACGTTCCGACCGAATCGATAGCGCCTGTTCCTTTAGCCGCCGCCTCCACCGCTAGGGCGATCTCCGCCGCCGCTAAAAACGCGTCGCGACGATCCGGCATCAGTACCGCGCCGGCGTGTCCACCTTCGCCTTCGATCGTCACGCGCATCGTCGCAGGCGCGGCGATCGCCGTCACGAGTCCCAGCGGAATTCCCGCGCGTTCGAGAAGCGGCCCCTGTTCAATATGTAGTTCCAGGAAAGCCGCGTAGTGCCCGCGCGCGAGTCGTACAGTTTCCAGCGATCCTGCGAATCCCGCGGCGGCGCGCACTTCGTCGAGCGTACGATCTTCCTTATCTTTTAGAGATGTTCCTGATTTCGCATCGCGACTGCCACACATCAAGCGGCTGCCTAGACACCCGATGCCGAAGCGCGTCGGTTCTTCCGATGTGAATTGGATCAACTCAATTGATCGCCGCGGCCGGATACCGGCACGTTGAATCGCGCGGATCGCCTCCAGTCCGCCGAGCACGCCCACCGTGCCGTCGTAGCGTCCGGCGTGCGGGATCGCGTCAATGTGCGATCCGGTGGCGACGGCGGGCAGCGACGAATCGCTACCCGCGTATCGCGCAAACGTGTTGCCAACGGCGTCTTCGCGGACGGCGAGTCCCGCGGCCGCGCATTGCGCCTTGAACCACGCGCGCGCCTTCGCGTCTGTTTCAGAAAAGACCACGCGGGTCACCGCCGGCGCGGGAGCGTCGGAAAACCCGGCGAGCGCTTCGAGCTCGCGCGTGAGTTGATCGCCGTCGATTCGGATCATTGCAACATTCCGGCGACAATGCCTGCGACTTCGCCGAGCGTGGCGTCGAGTTGCGCGGGATTTTTTCCGCCGGCTTCGGCCATGTCGGGACGTCCGCCGCCGGTGCCGCCCATCTTTTCCGCGACGGCCTTCACGATTTTTCCAGCGTGCAGCTTGGGATTGAGATCCTTCGATACCGCCGCGACCAGCGCGACCTTATCGTCGTCGGCGCCGGCGCCAAGTACAATCACGCCGCTGCCGATCTTGCTTCTCAGCGAATCGACTAAGCTGCGCATCTGTCCGCGATCGAGCATTTCCACGCGCGCCGCCAGCACCGGCACGTCTTTCACGCGCTCCACGCGATCGAGCAATCCCGCGACACTTGCTTGCGCGAGTTTCATGCGCATCTGCTCGACTTGCTTTTCGAGCAGTTTCCCGCGCTGGCTCAGTTTTTCGACGGCGTCCACTAAATCCGGCTCCGAGGCGTTGACCATCGCCGAGAGCCGCGCGATGCGCTCGGCGGCGTCGTGGAAATTGTGGTACGCGCCTTCGCCGGTGATCGCCTCAATGCGACGCACGCCGGCCGAACTCGACGATTCCGACACGACTTTGAACACACCGATATCGCCGGTGCGGGACACATGCGTCCCGCCGCACAATTCCGTGGAGAATCCCGGCACGTGCACCACGCGCACGCGCGCGCCGTACTTTTCGCCGAACAGCGCCATCGCGCCTGTTTCAATCGCCGCGTCGAGGTCCATCACGTCGGTGCGCAGCTCGATGTTTTCGAGAATTTCGGCGTTCACCAAGCGCTCCACTTCCTCGATTTCGCTCGGGTCCATCGCCGTGTAGTGCGAAAAATCGAAGCGCAAGCGGCTCGGATCGACAATCGATCCTTGCTGCTTCACGTGCGTGCCCAAAACTTTGCGCAGAGCCGCGTGCATCAAGTGCGTCGCCGTGTGATTGCGCATCGTGGAGCGCCGCCCCGCTTCGTCGACGCGCGCCAGAAGCTTGTCGCCGACATGCAACGCGCTCGACGCGAGCACTTTGTGCGCCGTCACGCCCTTCAGTGGCGCGTGCGTATCCTCCACGCGCGCGACTGTTTCGCCATCGCGAAGCAGCACTCCTGTGTCGCCGACTTGTCCGCCCGATTCGGCGTAGAACGGCGTGTGATCGAGCACGATTTCCGCGCGCTCGCCGGCGGACAATTCTGGTAGGCGCTCAGCGCCGCGGACGATCGCTAGAATCTTGCAGTTCGCGGATTCCAGCGCCGCGTATCCTTCGAAAACGGTCGGCGAGGACTCGAGGATTTCGCGAAACACCGGCGACGCGGTCGCTTTTTCCGCGCCCTTCCAACTGGCGCGCGCGCGAGTGCGCTGCTTCTCCATTTCCGCTTCAAATCCGGCGTGGTCAATCTCGAGGTTACGTTCGCGCGCGATTTCTTCCATCAAATCGAGCGCCAAGCCGAACGTGTCGTACAACTGAAACACTTTCTCTCCCGCAACTTTCCTCGATTCGCCGGTTTCCTCGGCGGCTTTTTCGAATTCGCGCAACGCCAGCGTCAGCGAGTGTCCGAAGCGTGTCTCTTCTTCTTTCACGATGCGCGCCACGCGCTGCACGCTTTCGAGCAATTCGGGATAGGGATCACGCATCATCTCGGCAACGTGTCCGGTAATTTCGTACAGGAATGGCCGCTCGAGCCCCAGCATGCGTCCGTGACGAATCGCGCGGCGCAGGATCTTGCGCAGCACGTAGCCTCGGCCTTCGTTCGCGGGCAGCACGCCGTCGTGGATCAAGAACGCGGCGGCACGCGCGTGATCCGCGAGAATTCGCAGCGACACGTCGTCGGCGGCATTCTCGCCGTACGTTTTGCCGCTGATCTCGGCGGCTTGATCGACAAGCGGACGCAGCAAATCCGTTTCGAAATTCGAAAGCTTGCCCTGCATCACCGTGGCGAGGCGCTCCAGGCCCATGCCCGTATCGATCGACGGCTTCGGAAGCGGTGTCATCTTCCCAGACGAATCGCGATCGAATTGCATGAACACCAAATTCCAAATCTCAACGTACCGCCCGCAGTCGCAAGGAAATTGACAGTCCGTGTGACCTTCGTCCAAAGCGTGGACGCCCATGTCGTAGTGAATTTCCGAGCATGGACCGCAGGGACCGGTGTCGCCCATGGCCCAGAAATTATCTTTCTCGTCCAAGCGGAAGATGCGCGCGGCGGGCACGCCCGCTTCCGACTGCCAGAGCGCACCGGCGTCGTCGTCCTCGCGGAAAATCGTGACGTACAGGCGATCGGGCGAAAGTCCGTAGCCCGTGGTGTGATTTGTCACGAGGTCCCAGGCGAAGCGGATCGCATCTTTCTTGAAATAGTCGCCGAAGGAAAAATTCCCCAGCATTTCGAAGAACGTCTGATGACGCCGCGTGCGTCCCACGTTTTCCAGATCGTTGTGCTTGCCGCCCGCGCGCACGCACTTCTGCGAGGTGGTGGCGCGCGCGTAATCGCGCGTTTCCAAGCCCAGAAAAACATCCTTGAACTGGACCATGCCGGCGTTGGTAAAAAGCAATGTTGCGTCGTTAGCGGGAACCAAAGAACTGCTTTTGACCACACGATGGCCGTGCGAAGCAAAATAGTCGAGAAAACGCCGGCGAATTTCGTTGCCTGTCATGAACCTTTAATTATATATCTCGGGAGAAGAATCGGCCCGCTTAACGGTACGACACCACGAGTTGGTTTCCCTCGACGCGGATGTCCTGAACCTCCGGTGGAACGCGGAATTTCTCCTTGTTGTCCGGTGAATCGAAGAGCTTTGCGACGGCGTTGTCCAGCGCGGCGTGCGGGAGGGGCAAAGATCCGAGTTTGCCGCCGATCGGTGTGAATCGCAGGTATCCATCGCGGACGCCCAGTTGCCCGTCGAGTTGCAGCGAGAGATCCGCTCCGTGGAAGGCGAACACAACATACGCGCGCACGCTGTTATCCATCAGCGACACTTTCACGTCGCGGACCGAGGATTGCACTTCCTCAATCGTTGGGTCTTTGCCGAGAGTCGCAGGGGCGGACGCCGGCGGCGCTGCGGGTGCAGCCGGCTTCGCCGGTGGCGCGAGTTGCAGATTGTGCGACAGCATCGAGTTCAACTCTGCCTCGTTCATCTCCAGCTTGTGCGGTTGCTTGGCGTCGGACTGCCGCTGCTCTTCCACAAGCTTTTCTTGCAGCGTCTTCGCCGCATTGGGATCGCTGTCGACCTGCGGTGCAGGCGACTTCCGCAGGACCAGCGCGATTGCGCCGATCATCACGATGAGCACGACCACGCGAAATACTTTGTACAAGCGCAGGAACATTACTCCTCCATGGAGTCTTCGATTGATTCTTCGAGCGCCTCCGCGTCTTCTTTGCGGATTCGTCGCAACTCCGGAAAAATCTGCGATGGCGAGAATCCTCCCGACAACAAACGGCGATACAGCGCGGCCGTCGCGCGGCGGTCTTTCGGCGGTCCCGTGCGGCGCGTGAGTTTGGCGATTTGTTCCCGCAACATCGCGATTTCGTCGGTGTCCGCGAACGCACGATCGACCGCGCGCTTGGCGGCTTCGGGGGCCACGCGGCGTGCGCGCAAGTCGCGCTCGACTCTTTGGCGACCTACTCGGGCGTCGACCCGCCACGACGCATACGCCGCCGCGAAACGCTCGTCGTTCAGTAATCCCGCGGATTTCAGGCGCGTGATCACCGCTTCCACGTCGCTCTTCCGCAGCGCGCGGCGCTCCAGCTTCACGCGCATTTCTCCCAGCGACAACGCGCGCGCCCCGAGGGCCTTCAACGCGTACGCGTGAAGTTCCTGCTCGCCCAGCCGCTTAGGTTGCCGCACCATGTCCCCACTATATAATTTCCTCGTGAGCATGACCCTGGAGGAAGTGCGGGCGAAAATCGCCGCGAGCCGCCGCGTCGTGGGATTTACCGGCGCAGGCATCTCCACCGAATCGGGTATTCCAGATTTTCGGAGTCCCAGCGGCGTGTGGGCGCGCTATCGCACCGTGTATTTCGACGAATTCGTCTCGAGGCGCGAAGCGCGCGTCGAATACTGGCGCCAAAAAGTGGAGAACTGGCCGCACATCCGCGACGCTCAACCGAACGCCGGTCACGCGGCGTTCGTCACGCTCCATCGAGCCGGCAAACTGCGCGCGCTGATCACCCAAAATATCGACGGCCTGCATCAACGCGCGGGACTGCCGCGCGAATCCGTCATTGAATTGCACGGCACGACCACCGAAGCCGTGTGCCTCGACTGCGGCGATCGCATCACGTCCGACGAAGCTGTCGCCCGCGTGCTGGCGGGCGATCTCGCACCGGAGTGCCGGTCATGCGGCGGCTATTTGAAGCCCGCGACAATTTCATTTGGTCAAGCGATGCCGTATGAAGAGATGCAGCGGGCGTCCTCCGCGACGCTCGATTGCGACGTGTTCCTAGCCGTTGGATCGTCGCTGGTGGTGCATCCCGCCGCGGGATTTCCCGCGCTCGCGAAGCAGCACGGCGCAACGCTCGTCATCGTGAATCGCGATCCCACGCCTCTCGACTCGATCGCCGATCTCGTGATTCACGGTGAAATCGGCACGCTGTTGCCCGCCCTCGTGTAGTTCGCGAGGATCGCCACCGGTAGGTCGTTTTCTCGCGGCGCGATCGTGCGCTCGCGCACCGTGCGCGACATTCGCAGCAACAAACTTTCCACACCTTTCACCGTGAGACTCACCGCCGGAATCGCGGCGAGTTCCGGCGCCGTGAATCCTTGCTTGTAGAAAAGCCAGAACACGGCTTTTTGCAACGGCGAGAACTCGGTGGTTTCGAGCACTCGTTCGACTCTTTCAATCAGTAGCCGGCGTTGCAAGTATTCGGAACTTCCCAGCGCGCCGGCAAGTGCCGGCGGATCGTAAACGTCCAAGCTTTCGTCCACCGTTCCCGATCCCCGCTTTTGCGCGCGGCGCGCCTTAAAGTGATCCCGCGCCAGATTCGCGGCTGTGACCTTTAGATACGCGTACAACGAGTCGGGATGCGCGCCTGTGAAATCGCGCAGCAACTGACAATCGTTGATACACAGTTTCACATAAACGTCCTGCACCAAATCTTCCACTACCGCCGGATCGCTGGCGTTCCACGATCGCGCCGTGCGCGCCACCGTGGCCGCAACAATCGTGTTGTAACGATTCAGGAACTCCTCCCAGGCGGCTTCGTCTCCCGTGTCGATGCAAGCTTGCACCAATTGATTCGCAGAAAGAGCGGCGTAGTCCATTGGGCCCCCTATGAGCCAGACAGAATTTGTCGATCGCTGACGTAATAGGACCACGCGATACGGGAGAACGCCGCGAACGGAATGCTTTTCCGGTTCCCAATCTGGGTCTGCGAAAAACGATGTTAGACTCAAAACGTATGCCGAGCATTTCCGCGCCCGAGTGCAATGTTTGCGGTGGCACGGGCTGGCGACCGAGCGCCGAAAGCGGCGCGAAGGGACCGCTCGAACCGTGCGAATGCCGCGAACGCGCGCGAATCGATCGCATGATCGAAAGCGCCGGCATTCCCACGAAGTATCAAGTGTGCGACTTCAACAATTTCCTCTGCGATTGGGAAGGCGCGCGCAACGATTCGCTATATGCCGCGGTGAAGTTTGCAAATCGCTATCTCGACGAATACCCCACCGCCGCGCGCGGATTGCTTTTCCTGGGACCGCCCGGCGCGGGCAAAACGCATCTGATGGTGGCGCTGATTCGCAAGCTTTGCGAAAAAGGACACGACGCCCTTTTTCTCGACTATCAGGAGTTGCTGCGGCAAATCCAAAACAGTTACAACCCCGCCGCGCACACGCGCGAGTACGAATTATTGCGGCCGGTGCTGTCGTCGGCCGTGGTGGCCATCGACGATCTCGGCAACAATCGCATTTCCGATTGGGTGGAAGACACCGTCACCTACATCGTGAATCATCGCTACAACGAGAATCTCCCGACGCTGTTCACCGCCAACTTGAGCGAAGAGCGCATGGACGGCCCCGCCGGCCATCGCGTGACCCAGCCCACATTCGAGGAACGCCTGGGACCTCGCGTCGCGTCGCGCTTGCGGGAAATGTGCCGCTTTGTCGAGATGCGCGCCGGCGATTACCGGCGATTCAAGTCGGGCGCGCGATAGTCTGTGCTAAATTGAAATATTGAGAGCCGCGCCGACTCTCGTGCCGAAAAACTCTACCAACTTGCTCGCGGACGCGATAAAGCAACGCGTGCTGGCCGTTCAGGAATTCACTTTTCTGGGCTTGCGGGCTATCGCCAATCTTTGGCGCCCTCCCATCTACTGGCACGACATGATGGCGCAGATGGACATCATCGGCGTCGGCTCGCTGCCGATCACTTTACTCACCGGATTCTTTACCGGCGCCGTGCTGGCGTTGCAGATGGCCAACACGCTCACCACGTTCGGACAGATTCGTCTCACCGGCGAACTCGTCGCGCTGTCGCTGGTGCGCGAGCTCGGTCCCACGCTTACGTCGTTGATGGTGGCGGGGCGCTGCGCGTCGGGAATCGCCAGCGAGTTGGGATCAATGCTCGTGAGCGAGCAAATCGACGCGATGCGCGCGCTCGGCACCGATCCCGTAAAAAAACTTGTTACGCCGCGCTTGGTCGCGACCGTCTTGATGCTGCCGCTGCTGACGATCGTCAGCGATTTCGTGGGATTGGGCGGCGGCTACTGCGTGGCGTACTTCATCATTCGCTTGAATCCCGTGGAGTATTGGACGACGGCGTATCAGGCGCTGAAATTCGCCGACGTGTTCCAAGGATTGCTGAAACCCTTCGTGTTCGCGTTCATCGTCGCGCTGGTGGGCTGCTATTTCGGCTTGAACACCCGCGGCGGCACGCAAGGCGTGGGCCGGTCGACCACGCAAGCGATGGTGACGGCGTCGGTGTTGATTCTCACGGCGAATTTTTTCCTCACGCGAATCTTGCTCGGCGCATTTTAACTCTATGGCGGCAACCGCTCCCGTCGTCGAATTCGAAAACGTCACCGTGCGTTTCGATCGTGGCGCGCATTTTCCGTCGGAAGTACTCGATCAGGTGAGTTTTCGCTTGAGCGAAGGCGAGACCAAAGTATTGTTCGGCGCGGCGGGATCGGGGAAATCGGTGCTGATGAAAACGGCGCTCGGGCTGGTCACACCCGATGCAGGCGTGGTTCGCTTGTTCGGCCGCGATCTCGCGGGACTGAGCGAAGATCAAATGTTTCCGCTGCGCTTGCGCGCCGGAATGGTCTTTCAGGAGGGCGCGCTTTTCGATTCGCTCACCGTCGGCGAGAATGTCGCGTACATTTTTCAGGAAGACCGCGCGCTCCCCGAAGACGAAGAACGTCGCCGGGTGGAAGAAGCGTTGAGTTTCGTGGAACTCGACGGCCGCGCCGGCGACATGCCGTCGGAATTATCGGGCGGCATGCGCCGCCGCGTGGCGATTGCGCGCGCATTCGTCGGCGGACCGCCCTTGATGCTCTACGACTCGCCCACCGCGGGACTCGATCCCGTGACGGCGCATCACATCATGCAATTGGTCGTGAAGCTGCGCGACAGCCAGCGCGTCACAGCGCTGCTGGTGACGCATCGCTTGCAAGACGCGCACGTGCTCGCGCATTCGCGCTTCGACGCGGCCACGGGTCGCGTGGAGAGTTCGGAGCATTCCGACGCCGCTACCAATTTTCTGGTGTTACGCGAAGGATCGGTGGTGTTCGAAGGCGGAGAACGCGAGCTGTTCGCGGCGCGCGACTCCTATGTGCGAAAATTTATAGAGTAAGAAACGACGAAGACAAAACTGCGAGGTCGATTATGGCGCAACGCAAGCAAGTCAGTTGGGCGCAGCTCCGTGTGGGGCTGCTGGTGATTGTTTCTCTCACCATTTTCGCACTGATGGTGTTTCTCATGACCGGCCAAGGATTCTTCAGCCCGAAGACGCGGCTGAAAGTTTTCACCGACAACGCCGGCGGATTGAAGAAGGGCGATCCCGTGCGTCTCGCGGGCATCGACATCGGCAATGTCGACGACATCAGCGTGTCGAGCGACCCGAATCCGCAGCGCGCCGTCGAGGTGTCATTCCACGTGGAAGATCGCATGATCAAAGAAGTTCGCGAGGATTCCGTGGCGTCGCTTGAAGTGGAAGGATTGCTTGGGCAGCGCTACATCGACATCACGCGCGGCTCGCTCAACAAACCGCAGCTCGAAGCGGGAGCCGAAGTCCATTTCCGCCCGCAAACCGACTTCGGACACCTCGTCGCGTCAGGCGACACGGTGATGACCAGCGTGAATCGCCTCGCGAATACGTTGAACGGCCTAGCCGACCAAGTACAACAAGGCCATGGCACGCTCGGCAAACTGCTCTACGACGATTCCCTGTACAAGCAGGCCAGCACTACCGTCACGAAATTGCAAGGCATGGTGGACTTCGCAACGACGGGTCAAGGCAGCCTCGGCAAACTCGTTTACACGGACGAACTTTATAATCGCGTCGACGGCACGGTGGCCAAGTTGGACGGAATCATCGACGACGTGCACGCCCAAAAAGGATCGCTCGGCAAACTCATCTACGACAGTTCGCTGCACGACGAAGCGCGCAAAACGATCGCCGACGTCGACTCCCTCGTGGCCGACGCGAAAGCCGGCAAGGGATCGCTGGGCAAATTCATCACCGACGATTCGTTCTACAACCAGTTCAAGGAGTCGGCGACGAAGCTCAACGACATCGCCGGCCGCATCGATCGCGGCGAGGGAACCTTCGGAAAACTCTCGAAAGACGAAACTGCGTACAACAACTTCAATGGGATGAGCGCGGAAATTCGCGATCTGCTGACCGATTTCCACAAACATCCGAAAAAATATCTGACGATCCAGTTGAAGCTTTTTTAAGTGGCAAAAGTTCCCCAACAAGGATTGCTCTTTTCCCGGCGGCGGCTTTTGACAGGCCCCGCAGGTTCGGGGAAGACGCACGCCGTGCTGAGTCTTTTCTGTGAACGCCCGAGCGACGCGCTGCTCATTGTGCCCACCGTGAGTTTTCGCGAACACACCCGCAATTCGCTGCTGCGCTTGATGGCCGAGCGTGATCCCGCCGCCATTCTCACGGGACGTCGCGTGGTCACGTTCAACGAACTCGCGCCCGAGCCTGTGCGACTCTCCGGTGCGCGGCGTGAATTGCTGGTGCGGCGCTTGCTGCGGGAAATCGATCTTCCCTATTTTCGCGGAGTCGCCGATTTCGCGGGCTTCCGCGAAACGCTGGCCGACGAAGCTGACGAAGCGCTGGCCGCAGGCCTGCACGCCAGAGATGTGGCGCGCGCAATCACCGGAGACGATCTTCGGAGTCGAGCGTTTCTGGATTTCCTGCGCGCGTACGAAAAGGTTGCCGCACCGGCGCCGCCACCGGTGATCTCGGCGGCGCCCGCGCTGCTGTTGGTCGATGGTTTTACGGGATTCACGCATCGTCAACGGCTCGCCTTGCAACAACTCGTCAATGGCGCGGCAGAGAGCACGGTCACGCTGCCGGAGTCGAGCGAAACGGCGCGGCAAGAACTTGTCCGCGATATGGGCTTTAGCGAAGAGCGATTGGAAGGAAATCATCGCGGCCACCCGGTGACGGTGGCGTTCGCGTGCCACGATCGCTACGAGGAGTTGGAACTTGTCGCGCGTGAAATCGCGGAACTCGTCGGCCGGCACGACTATCATTTTCGCGACATCGGAATCATTGTGCAGACGCCGGACGCGTATTTGCGTCCGCTCGCGGCTTTGTTGGAAGAATGGAGCATTCCCGCGCGTTTGTTCTTTCCGATTGCGGCTGCGGAAACGTCGATGGGACGTCACTTGCTCGCTTGCTTGCGACTCCTTGACGAAGAGGATGCCGGCGCGGCAGCGTTCGAAATACTGAAATCGCCGTGGTATCGCCTCTGCCATCGATCGGCTGTGAATCGCTCGGAGTTCCAGTTAGCCGCAGGTCAACACCCTCGCGAAACTCAGGAGTTTTTCACGACGGTCGAGCGCTTGCGGCGTGAACGTCCTACGAAACCGCGCGACTTAGCGCGCTGGGTCCTGCGCGCGTGGGAGACATTCACCGAGAAAGGCGAAATCGAGGTGGAAGATCACTCGCGCGCCGCGAAACTTCGCGCCGACGCCGAGACGCTGCGGCGCGCACTCGAATTGCCCGGTGAAATCGCCAACGCGATCGAAGCGGAACGCGGATCGCCGGAAGAGTTCTTGGCGTTGCTGACGAGCGAGCTGTGCTCGCTCCGCTTCCGGGTGCGCGACCGCCGCCACGATGCCGTGAATGTGATGAACGCGTACGAGGCGCGACAGTGGGAAATGCGCGCAGTCTTCCTGGTAGGAGCGGTGGAAGGCGAATTCCCGCGTCCGTCACGAGCGTCGCTATTTCTAAGTGCGTCAGAGCGTCTCGCAGCGTCGCTGCCAACCGTGGTGGACGACGCGCGCGAGCAGCGCCACCTCTACGACGTCGCAGTCACACGCGCGCGGGAACGGCTGACCATCACTTGGCCGCGGACGAACGGGCGTAGCGATCTAATTCCCTCGCGATTTGTCGCAGACATGCCGTTCGAAAACGCTGTTTCGCCCGAGCCGCGCCCGCGCTCTGCGCCAATCGCAGCGGAAGCGCTTCTGGAGACGACGCTGGTGCGCGACCGTATCCGCGAGTCGCAAACTGTTTTCAGTGCCAGCAAGTTTCAGTTGTTCGCGCAATGCCCGTTCAAGCATTTCGCGCGCTACTTGCTTCACCTCGAAGGACGGCCCGCGCAGGAAAAGGGAATCACGCCGGACTTGGCGGGGAAAATCGTTCACGCCGCCATCGCCGAGTGGGAACGCTCGGGCGAAGATATCGCGGCCATTTTCGAACGCGTTTTCGCCGAGCAAACGCGCGGGATCCCCCTCGATCACTCGGACGATGCGCGCCGCGCACGCATGGTCGAGGACCTGCGCGCATTCGTGGAGAACTCCCGCTCGTGGCCGCAAACGTACCGTACGCGCCTCGATCCGCGATTCGTGGAACACAAGTTCCGTTTTCCTCTAGCACTGGACAATCAGGACGGTGGCGAGCAAATCGAACTCGAAGGCCGCTTCGATCGCGTGGAGACGGTCGAGTCTCCCGGCGGACCGATTGGCCTGGCTGTCGACTTCAAGTACAAGGCGAAATTCTTCACCAGGGCCCAAGTCGAGAAAATTCGCAACGGCGAGGAATATCAAATCCCGCTCTACCTGATGGCGCTGGCGCAACTCGGTCTGCGGCCCGGCGGCTTGGAGCTTTACAACTTGCGCGGTGATACGCGCCGCGCCGGCGTGATCGATGAGTCGCTGAAGAACCAGTTGATGGCGCCCGGCAAGTACAAAGGAGTTTCCGTTGCCGTCGCGGAAATCGCCGCCGCGGGCCGCGAACATATGATCGAAGCGGCGCAAGACATGCGGCGCGGCGTCATCTCCATCGAACCGCTCGATCCCGAGCGCTGTAAGAAGACCGCCTACGGTTGTGAGTTCTACGACGTGTGCCGGATCAATAAATGGCAACACTGAGCCCGATCCCTCCGGAAATCAGTTTGCGTCCGCGGCAGCAGCAGGCCGTCGATTCCGTGGCGTCGCGGATTGTCGTGGCAGCCGGTCCCGGCTCGGGGAAAACGCGCGTACTCGTGGAGCGCATCGCGCGATCGGTGCTCGCGGGACGCTTGACGCTCGATCGTGTGCTGGCCGTGACGTTCACCATCAACGCGGCGGCGGAAATGAAATGGCGTCTTGCCACGCGGCTGCCGCGCGCCGAAGTGGAAGCCGCGTCCATCTCGACGATTCACTCGTTGTGCGCGGCGCTGTTGCGCGAGCATCCCGTAGAAGCGCGTGTCGACCCGGCGTTCCGCGTGCTCGAAGAATTCGAAACCGACGTCCTGAAGGTTCGCACGATGGACGAATTGCTCGACCAGATGGCGCGCAGCGAATCGGCCGAGTTCGAAGAGTTCTCGCGCCACTTCAACAAGTCCATGTGCGACACGCTGATTCTCGCCTACGAGGAAGCGCGCGCACAGGGCGCAAGCTTCGATCACGCCGAAGATCTTTTGCCTGCGGACGGTCCTGGGAGTGCCCAGCTCGTGCGGATTGCGAAACTGTTGGTGCATTTTCACAGCAGATATTCAACGGAGAAAGACCGCCTCTCGGCGCTGGACTTCGACGACCTGGAATATCGCGCCTGGGAGTTGTTGAAAGACGACACGCTGGCCGCTCGCGCGGGCGGACGCTTCACGGAAATTCTGGTGGACGAGTATCAGGACACGAGCCGCCTGCAGGCTGCGATGATTGAGCGCCTGGTAGCGGCGGGCGGCGCGCGACTCTTTGTGGCGGGCGACCCGAAACAATCGATCTACGCGTTTCGCGGCGCGCGTCCGGAAAACTTTACCGAAGCAATCCGGCGGACGCGCGACGAGGGCGGTGTGGTGATCGATCTGGTGGAAGACTTTCGCAGCCGTCCCGAAGTTCTCGCGACGGTGAACGAATATTTCGGCGCGTTGACTGATTTTGTTGACAGCGAGTATCAATCGCTCGTCGCCGGCCGCACGTTCGCGGCGGCGCCGGGGCCGCGCGTCGAGATCATGCATCATGCGGGACGTCCCGACGAAGCCACGGCAATTGCGAAGGCGATCGCATCGATGGCCGCGGAACGCGGCGGCGATTTCGGTGCGTTCGCGATGCTCTTTCGCGCCACCACCGACATGCCGATCTACGAGCAAGCGCTGGCCGCCGAGGGCGTGCCGTATTTTTCGGAAACGGGACGCGGTTTCTACAACACTCGCGAAGTCGCCGACGTGACCAACATGCTCCACGTGCTGGACAACGATCGCGACGACATCGCGCTGGCCGCGGTGCTGCGCTCGCCGATGTTCGGAATCAGCGACGACGGTCTCTATTTGCTGGCGTCGCGCGCCAATGCAGAGCGGCAAGCAGGCGATCGGGACGCGCGGCTTACCGACGCCATCCCGCAAGCCGGCGCCATCACGGGAATACCTCCGCGCGACTTGTTTATCCTGCGACAGTACGAGCGAGTCCGCGAAGAGCTCGACCGCGCGAGCGAGCGGCGGACGGTCGATGCATTGATTCGCGAAATTGCGCACCGCACGGGATACCAAGAAACGCTCGCCGGGTTACCGGGGGGCATCGTGGCGGCAGCGAATTTGCGAAAACTCGCGGAGATTGCCCGGGCCCTCGATGCGTCCTCGGTTGGCGTGCGGTCGCCGGGCGAATTCGCGCGCGCCATCGACCACTTTCGCGCCGACGAAGTGCGCGAACCCGAAGCGCGAATACCAGAGTCGCGCGGCGCCGTACGCCTGATGACGATGCACGCCGCGAAGGGCTTGGAATTTCCCGTGGTCGTGCTGCCGGACCTGAATCGCCCCGACCGTCCTGAGACACGCGTGGTCGACTACCATACGTCATTTCGTCTTGGCTGCACGTATGACAACGGGGAGGACGATTCTCTTGTGCCCACGCCTTCGCTCGCATTGATCCGCGAGTTAAAGAAGACGAGGAATCGCAAGGAAGAAGAGCGGTTGCTTTTTGTCGCGATGACGCGAGCCGAGGATAATTTGATCCTTAGCGGCTGCGCAGGCCGCTACCCGACAAAACGTTACCAGCGCATCTCCGCGCTGGCGACGGCACAACCGTACCAGGAGCGCGAGGCGCCGCCCACGGCGACTAGCGCACCCGCTGCAACAACCGAGCCAAACGCTGTTCCGGCGATTTATCGAGCAGATGAGTCCGATTACGCCGCGGCCATCACCGACATCGCGGAGTTCGCGTCGTGCCCGCGACGTTATTATCTCGGCCGCTACACGGGATTTTCCAACGAAGCGGTGATCGTTGAGGACGAAGAAGAAGGCGATCGCTCCGACGAATTGTCCGCCACCGCGCGAGGCACGGCCGTGCACAAGCGGCTGGCCGGCCAGGGCGCAGCGTCACCGGAGATCGAAGAACTGGCGCGGCGCTTCGAAGAAAGCGACCTGGGCCGTCGCCTGCTCGCGCTGCCCGGCGTCGAAAAAGAGCTGCCGATTCTGGCGCGCTTCGAGGATCGTTTCCTTCATGGCGTGCTCGATTTGCTTTCGGGCGACACCATTGTCGACTACAAAACCGGAGACCGCCACGACGAACTCTACCGCCTGCAAATGTTGCTTTACGCCTTGCTAACCGGCGCGAAGGAACTATACTTGTTTTACCTCGACGAGGGTGACGCCGCGAAACGGGCGTCGCGGGTGGCGGTCACAACGGCAACATTGGAAGAAGCGCGCGACGCGGCGCGAAGGTTTTTCGCGGCGCAGCAGACGCTGGAGTTTTCCGCCGTCGTCGCGGATCATTGCAATCGCTGTCCGTTCAGCGGAAAACAGTGTCGCGAGCCGCAGAAACTGCGCACTGTCGCACAAACATGAGTGAACGACTTCATCGCGCCATCGACTTGGCCGCCCGCGCCCACACTGGACAATTCCGCAAAGACACCGACATGGCGATTCCTTACGTCGCGCACGTCTACGGCGTCGCGCTGCTGCTGCAATTCCATGGATTTGCCGAAGACGTGGTGGTCGCGGGATTGTTGCACGACATCCTGGAAGATTCTCCGACGTACGCGGACGAAGTGGCAGCGTTCGGTCAAAATGTTTGGCTGTGGGTGAAGACGGTGAGCGACCCGCTCACGGGAAAACACGGCGGAAATTGGCTCGAGCGCAAGCAACTTTATATCGAACAGATTCGTTCGGGCCCGCCCGAATCAAAAGCCATCGCTTGCGCCGACAAGATTCACAACATGGAGTCGACGTGGCTGCGCATCCAGCGCGGCGACGGACAACAGTTGGCGCGTCCCCTCGAGATGCAAGTGGCGTATTGGCGCCGCGTGCGCGAGGCATTCGGCGCATGGTCGCACCCGATGCTGGCGACGTATGAGGATTTGCTCGAACGCTTGGCCGCACGAACCTGACAACGCGCGCATGTTAAGCTGAGCTCATGAAGAAACCACGTGAGCCGCGTCAGCCCCGCGAAAAATACAAAGTCCGCACCCGATTGATTCACGGAAGTTATCCCACGGGACGCTGGGACTACGATCACCACGTTGTTCCGCCGCAATCGAGTTCCGCCACATTTCGTTTAACCACCGCCAATCGCGGCGCGCGCGCGTTTCAGCAATTCGGATCGTCGACGGCGCAGGAAATGCCGATCTACGTCTACGACCGTCTCGACGAGCCGACGCGCGGAATGCTTGAGGAGAATCTCGCTGCCGCCGAAGGCGGCGAGATGGCGGTGACCTATGCCACCGGCATGGCCGCGATCACCGGCATTTTCGGGGCGCTGCTGAAGCAAGGCGATCACGTGGTGGCCCACAGGGCGCTGTATGGCTCCACGTACACGGTGCTGGCGACGTGGCTGCCGCGCTGGGGAATCACGGCGTCGTTTGTCGACATGACCGATCCCGCGGCGATTGTGGCGGCGGCGCGGCCGGAAACTCGTTGCATTTATTTTGAAACGCCGGTGAATCCCACGATGGAGTTGATCGACATGGCGGCGGTAGCGCGCGCGGCCGGCGAAATCAATTCGGGGCGCAACGAAGAGCATCGCGCCGTTACAGTGGTCGACAACACTTTTGCCACGCCGTTCTGCCAGCGTCCACTCGAATTCGGCATCGATCTTGTCGTGCACAGCCTCACGAAAGACATTTGCGGATTCGGCACCGACATGGGCGGCGCGGTCATCGGCGCAAATCGTTTCTACCATCCGCTGATGGGGTATCGCAAAGATTTCGGCGGCGTGCTTTCGCCGCGCAATGCGTGGCCGATTTTGGTTTACGGATTGCCGTCGCTCTCGTCGCGACTCGTCGCGAAGCAAAAAGGCGCGATGAAAGTGGCGGAGTTTTTGCTGAAGCATCCGAAAGTGGGACGCGTGGCGTATCCGGGACTGCCGAGTTTTCCGCAAAGCGAACTGGCGCGCCGCCAGATGACCAGCTACGACGGAAAATTCGCGCCGGGCGGATTGTTGTATTTCGAATTGAAGAGTGCGGGATCAGTAGAAGACCGCGTGGCAGCCTCCGATCGATTTGTCGACTTCATCGCCGAGCACGCCTATACAATCACGCTGGCCGTGAGCCTGGGCCAAGTGAAAACCCTGATCGAAAATCCTTTTTCCATGACGCACGCCGGCATTCCGGCGTCGGAAAAGGCCAGCGGCGGCGTTTCGCCCGACGGGATTCGCTTGTCGCTGGGATTGGAAGACTGGCAAGACATCATTGCCGATCTGGAAGCCGCGTTGGCTGTCGTTTAACAGTGCGGCGTCGTGTGGTAACGTAGGTGGATTATGGAAGCGATTCGCGAAATCCTGCCGAGCTTGATCGGTGACCGCAAGGTCAAGAAGTCGCGGCGCCGTGCACCGCTCGGCGAAGGCACGCGTCCGCTTTTTCCGCCGCTATTGATCTTGCAGCCGTCGTGGGAATGGATTGTCGGACCGTTGCTCGTGAATCGCACCAAGGCGATCAGCGTTGTAGCGAATCGCTTGGTGGTGGAAGTTCCCAGCGTGGCGTGGCGCGTGCAGCTTGTGTCTTACGAAAAAGCGCTGCTCGAACGGATTCATCAACTCCTTGGTGACAGTTCAATCGCCGGCATCGACTGGAAACTGAATCCTGCCATGCACCATCCGCCGGCTGCAACGCAGGCCGAACCGCCGCGCAAGCCGCCGCAACGCGAAGCCGACCCGGTTGTGCGCGAAGCGGCGGGTGGTATCGCCGATGAGGAACTGCGCGAATTATTCCTGCGTCAAGCGGCGCGCATGACGCGCTAGACTCTTTCCTCGAATGCGAATCACCGACAAAGACGTTTCTTACGTAGCCGATCTTGCGCACCTCGACTTGACGGCGGAAGAACGTGCGCGTTTCGGCGCGCAGCTCGATTCGATCTTGGGGTACGTAGAACAACTGAACGAACTGGATACCAGCAGTGTCGCGCCCATGGCGCAGGTGTTGACGGCGCAGCGAGAAAACGAGACGCTTCGCGAAGACAAGTTACGGCCGTGCCTGCCGGTGGATGTCGCACTCGCCAACGCGCCGGAATCCGGCGCCGGACATTTCAAAGTCCCCAAGGTGATCGAGCGGTGAGTTCTCTTCCCAAGACAATCGACGCGGTCCGCGCCGCGCTCGCCGCGAAGCAAATGTCGGCGCGCGAGCTCGCGCAGGCCGCGCTCATTAACGCCGAAGCCACAGATACGAACATTTGCGCGTTTCTGACGTTTTCACCAGAACGCGCGCTGGCCGCGGCCGATCGCGTGGACGCGTCACTCGCGCGCGGCGAAAAACTTGGCGCGTTGGCTGGTGTTCCGGTCGCCATCAAAGATGTAATCGTTACCAAAGGCCTGCGCACCACCTGCGGATCGAAAATTCTTGAACATTACGTGCCGCCCTACGACGCCACGGCGGTCGAGAAGCTCGAAGCCGCCGGCGCGGTGATCATTGGTAAAACCAACTGTGACGAATTCGCGATGGGGTCGTCGACCGAAAACTCAGGATTCTTTCCGACGCGCAATCCGCGCGACCTGTCGCGCGTACCCGGCGGATCGTCAGGCGGATCGGCGGCGGCTGTCGCGGCGGGCATGTGCGTGGCGGCCCTCGGCACCGACACCGGCGGATCAATCCGGCAGCCGGCGAGCTTTTGCGGAACCGTCGGCATGATGGGAACGTACGGCCGCGTGTCGCGCTATGGACTCGCGGCGTTCGCCAGTTCGCTCGACCACATTGGCCCGTTCACGAACAACGTCAAGGATTGCGCGACCGTGATGGGCGTGATTTCCGGGCGCGATCCGATGGATTCTACGTCGGCGGCCGTCGATGTGCCGGATTATGTGACATTACTCGGCAAGAACTTGCATGGAATTAAGATCGGCGTGCCGCGCGAATACTTCGCCGAAGGCTTGGACGCCGAGGTCGGCGCAGCGGTGGAGCGCGGCATCGATACGCTGCGCAAACTCGGCGCGGAGATTCGCGAGATCCACTTGGCGCACACGCGATACGCCGTCGCGACGTATTACCTGATCGCCACGGCAGAGGCGAGCTCGAACTTGGCGCGATATGACGGCGTGCGATACACGTCGCGCGGACCACAGGCCGGAACGCTCGCGGAAATGTACCGCTCCACACGCGGCGCGGGGTTCGGACAAGAGGTCAAGCGCCGGATCATGCTGGGAACGTACGCGCTTAGCGCGGGATACTACGACGCGTATTACCTGAAGGCGCAAAAAGTCCGCACCCTGATCGCGCGCGACTTTGAAGAAGCGTTCCGCCACGTCGATTTGATCGTGACGCCGGTGTCGCCGTTTCCCGCGTTCAAGCTCGGCGAAAAGGCCGCCGATCCGCTGGAGATGTATCTCTCGGACATTTACACAATCACCGCGTCGCTAGCGGGTATTCCGGGTTTGAGCGTCCCGTGCGGAGAAACGCAAGCGCGCCTATCGATTGGAATGCAGATGCTCGCAAAACATTTTGACGAAGGGCGATTGCTCGCGGCGGCGCATGCCTTCGAAACAGCGTCAACCGCTGAGCGGCGGCAATAAATCCGAAGACCCCAGCAGGAAAAGAATTCCCACCGCGAGACTATACAGCGCCACGACCACCGCAGCCGTGCGGCGAAGTTGAATGATGCGATCGGTCAGACCAAATAATCCCGCCGCCGACGCTGTGGTCAACGCGTTCATTGCCAGCAATCCGGCCAGAAACATTGCCAGGCCCAGAAATCCGCGACTTGTTCCGCCGAGATTTGCGGCCAGGAAGAAAATCATCAATTGGCTGGGCGTTTCCGCGCCAAGTCCATGAATGACGCCGATAAAAACGACCGACCGTGTGTCATAGCCGCCGGACCACTGCTTCGGCTGATCGCCCGTTTCCATGCCGAGCAACCGCCGCGTCTTCCAATGCAACCAATATGCCGCGCGAGTCAGCAGCATAAATCGGCTGTGAGGCAAATGGTCTTTCCCGCCCCATACGAGCGATCCCAAGACGTAGAAGCCCAGCACAATCAGCGTGAATCCCACGAGCCTTTCGGCGATGCGGTCGAGCCCCGGCGGCAGCGCGAGTTGAAAGACGATGGCCGCGCTGCCGAGCGCCGCCACGGTGATCGCGTGACCCACAGCGTACGCCATGCCCAAACGCATGGTAGCGCGCGGCGACGATTGCACGCTGGCAATGTCGGAGATCGCGGCGATGTGATCGTAGTCGAAGCCGTGACGAAAGCCGAGGACGGCGGCCGAAAACAGCGCGACTTTGAGATTGATGGGAGCTACGTTCATGAAAGGACCACTCGGTTCATCCTAACATCCTTTCCATACTGGACAAGGAGCGTGCGAAACGATAAAGTCCAGCCATGGACGTCATACGTTCTCCAAAAGTTTACGACGCAGTGATCGTGGGCAGCGGCGCGGCGGGCGGCATCACCGCACTGGTGCTGGCGCGCTCGGGCGCTAAAGTCTTGATGCTGGAAGCAGGCAGTTTTTACGACACCGCCAAGGAATCGATGATGCTGCAATGGCCGTATCAAGCACCGTTGCGCGGAGCATCGAGCGAGGAGAAACCGTTCGGCTATTTCGACGCGTCGATCGGCGGATGGCAAGTGAAAGGCGAGCCGTATACGAACGCGCCCGGCACGAATTTCCAGTGGTGGCGATCGCGCATGCTCGGCGGCCGCACCAATCACTGGGGACGCATCTCGCTGCGCATGGGTCCTTACGATTTCAAGCCGTACACCCGCGATAGCCTCGGGTTCGATTGGCCGATCACCTACGACGATGTCGCGCCGTATTACGACAAAGTGGAAGAACTGATCGGCGTCTTCGGGTCGATGGAGAATATCGAGAACGCGCCCGACGGAAAATTCCAAGCGCCGCCGAAACCGCGCTGTACGGAATTATTCATCCAACGCGCGTGCAAGAAACTGAATATTCCGTGCGTCTCGTCGAGACTTTCGATTCTCACCAAGGGGATCAACGGCCGGCCGGCGTGCCACTACTGCGGGCAATGTGGACGCGGCTGCGCGGTGGGCGCGAATTTCTCCTCGCCCACGGTGCTGATTCCTCCGGCCATGCACACCGGCAACATGGAGTTGATCACCGACGCGATGTGCCGCGAGATTTTGAGCGACACCGAGGGGCGCGCCACCGGCGTGTCGTACATCGATCGTAAGACGCGCCAGGAACATCAAGTGCGCGGCAAGGTCATCGTGTTGTGCGCCAGCGCTTGCGAGTCGGCGCGCTTGATGATGAACTCGAAGTCGGCTCGTTTCCCCAATGGACTCGGCAATTCCTCCGGCGAAGTCGGAAAAGCGCTGATGGACACCGTGGGATCGCATCTCACCGGATATTTCCCGGAACTCGGCAAACTGCCGCCGCACAACGACGATGGCGTCGGCGGTGGACATCTTTATATGCCGTGGTGGAATTATCAAAAGAAGATGCCGTTCCCGCGCGGCTATCACATCGAATTCGGCGGCAGCGCGCGCGGCATGCCGGGACCCGGAATTTTCGGCGGATCGCATCGCCACTTGGGCGGGGGGTACGGCGCCGATCTCAAGAAGGCGTATCGCGAATACTACGGCTCGTTCCTGGGATTCTCCGGGCGTGGCGAGATGATCCCGAACAAAGATTGCTGGTGCGAAATCGACAACGACACTGTAGATCAGTGGGGCATCCCGGTGCTGAAATTCCACTGGAAGTGGGACGAGCACGAAATCCTGCAAGCGCGGCACATGCAGGAAACGTTCAAGGAAATCATCGAGACCGCCGGCGGACAAGTGATGGGCGGCGTAACGCCCGGAAACAATTACGGCATCGCGGCGGGCGGCGAGATCATTCACGAAGTGGGCACGGCGCGCATGGGCGCCGATCCGCGCACGTCGGTGCTGAATCAGTGGTGCCAGGCGCACGATGTGCCGAATCTCTTCGTCACCGACGGAGCGTGCTTTGCGTCGAACGCCGACAAGAATCCCACGCTATCGATCATGGCAATCGCTTGGCGCGCCAGCGAACATATCGCCGAGCGGGTAAAGAGGAACGAATTATGAAAACGGATCGTCGCGAACTCCTCAAGGTTTTGAGCGTAACACCCGCATTGGCGATCGCGCCGGCGGCCGCGGCACAAACGCACGATCACGCGGCCCACGCTCCGGCGGCAACGTCAGCGCCGGCCGGCCCTCACGCGCCGAAATCTTTTTCGCCCAAAGAGTGGCGGACCATTCGCGTCTTGAGCGATCTGATCATTCCCGCAGACGACAAATCCGGCAGCGCCACGCAAGCCGGCGTTCCTGAATACATCGACGAAGTGGTCACCGATCGCCACGCGCACGGCGGCGTGCAAAGCTCCTTCGAAGCGCAGATCAAAGGCGGCTTGGCGTGGCTCGACGCTGAGTCGCGCCACCGTTTTCACAACGATTTCGCCGATTGCCAGCCCGATCAGCAGCGCGCGATTCTCGATTTGATCGCTTGGCCGAAGAAGGCGGCGCCCGAACATTCGCAAGCCGTCGCGTTTTTCAATCGCTTCCGCGATTTGGTGGCGGCGGGCTTCTATACCAGCAAAATCGGCATCAACGATTTGCAGTTCAAAGGCAACACCGCCATTTCGCACTGGGACGGCTGCCCGCCCGAGGTACTCGCCAAGCTCGGCCTTTAAGAGATGTGCGGAATCGCCGGATACACTTATAGCGAAAGTGTTTTTGAGCGCGGCCACATTCGCGAGGCCACGCTTTCCCTTACGCACCGCGGACCCGATCAACAGGACGTCTACGAGAACGACTTCGTGTCCCTTGGCGCGGTGCGTCTGAAGATCATCGACCTGGAAGGCGGCACGCAGCCGATGAAATCGGACGACGGCCGCACCGTTCTCGTCTTCAACGGCGAAATCTACAATCACAGCGAATTGCGCAAGGAATTGGAATCGCTGGGTCACCGATTCCATTCGCGTAGCGACACCGAAGTGGTGCTGCATGCGTTTCTCGAATGGGACACCGGCGCGTTCGGACACCTGCGCGGAATGTTCGGCTTGGCGATCTGGAGCGACGCTGAGCGCCGCTTGGTGCTGGCGCGCGATCGCTTGGGGATCAAGCCGTTGTATTTTTGCCGGAAAGGCACGGCCCTGGCGTTTGGATCGGAACTGAAAGCGTTGTTCGCGCTGCCTGGCATCGATCGGCAAATCGATCTCGACGGCTTGAACGCGTACCTGTCGCTGAACTACGTTCCGGCGCCGAATACGCTGGTGGCGGGCATCGAGAAACTCCCGCCGGGAGCTTGGCTTGAATGGCGCGCGGGATCGGTGCGCACCGAAGCGTACTGGAAATTGGAAATGCGTCCGCGGCCGATCGCGGAGGCCGAGGCGGAAGAAAAACTCGACGCGCTGCTGCGAGACTCGGTGCGGGAGCACATGATCTCCGACGTGCCTCTTGGACTTTGGCTCTCGGGCGGCCTCGATTCGTCGACGATCTTGCACTACGCGAGCGCCGCGAGCTCCGCGCCGCTGAAGACTTTTTCCATCACGTTTCAAGGCCGTTCGTTCGACGAATCGTCGTACGCGGCGGAGGTCGCCAAGTGCTACGGCGCGGAACACCGGGCGTTCGATTTAAATCGCGACCTGAATCCCAGCGAGGATTTGCGCGCAGCGGTGGAACGACTGCCAACGTACTCCGACGAACCGAGCGCCGACGCGGGCGCACTTCCGGTTTGGTTTTTGTCGCAGATGTGCCGGCGAGATGTAACCGTCGCGCTGAGCGGCGAGGGCGCGGACGAAGTTCTCGGCGGATATATCACTTATGTCGCCGACAAGTTGGCGCGAACGGCGCGCCTTGTCCCGAGGCCGCTCCGCAAATTCGCGCTCGCCATGGCGGGTACGTTGCCTGTTTCAGACGAGAAAATCGGTTTCGAATACAAGGTCAAGCGATTTCTAGAGGGCTCGCTGCTCGAACCGGGATTGGCGCACACGTTTTGGAACGGCACGTTCTCCGATACTGGGAAGCGTGAGATCTTCCGCCATGCGAACGCAGAAGTTCTCGCGCGATTGCTAGGCACGGTGCCAAGCGGATCGCAACCGAATTTCTGGTACGACCAACGCTATTTTCTACCTGACGACATTTTGTACAAAGCCGATCGCATGAGCATGGCGCATTCGCTCGAAGTGCGGCCGCCGTTCTTGGATCATCGCATCGTTGAGTTCGCCGCCACGCTGCCGGAAAACTTCAAAGTCCGTGGATTCCAGAAGAAATTCCTCCTGAATCGCTTGATGCGGAACAGACTTCCGGCACGGATTCTCTCGCGCCCGAAGGAAGGTCTCGACATTCCAATCCACGAATGGTTTCGCGGTCCGCTGAAGCCGCTACTGCTCGATACGCTCAGCGAGAGCGTGGTCGAACGGACGCAATTGTTCAACGCCTCTCGCGTCACGGCCCTGGTGAACGATCACCTCGCGCGGCGCGTGAACGCCGGATATCACCTGTGGGGATTGGTCACGCTGATGCTATGGATGAAACGCTGGCAGATCTCGAGCGTGACGCCTGCGATACAATCAAAGGATGCCGTCTTATCTGGCGCTCTCGGGCGCTGAACTTGATGCCCGCGTGGAAGCGCTCGACCGCCTGCTCGAATCGTGCACGGTTTGTCCGTGGGATTGCCGCGTGAATCGCCTGTGCGACGAGACGAAAGTCTGCGTGGCGGGATATGCGCCGATTGTGTCGTCGTACGCCCCCCACTTCGGCGAAGAACCGGCACTAAGCGGAACGATGCTCGGGCGCGACGCGCGCGGAGCCGGGAATATCTTCCTAGGCCACTGCAATCTACGCTGCGTTTACTGCCAGAACTGGCAAATTAGCCAGGATTTTCGCACGCAGCGGCCGACGAACGAAACGACCTTCGAGCGGCTCGCGGAAATGATGCTGGAACTGCAGGATCGCGGTTGCCACAACATCGGCTTCGTCAGCCCTACGCACTTTGCGCCGCAGATCGCGCGCGCCGTCGCGATCGCCGTGCGCCGCGGCTTGCGATTACCGCTGGTTTACAACACAAACGCTTACGACAGCGTGGAAGTTTTGCGGTTACTCGACGGCATTTTTGACATTTACTTGCCGGATCTCAAGTACGCCGACGAAGACGTCGCGCACGAGTACTCGAAGATTCCGCATTACGTGGCCAGCGCGCGCGCCGCGCTGAAGGAAATGCATCGCCAGCTAGGCGACAGCGCGGTGTATGACGATCGCGGCTTGTTGCAGCGCGGCCTGGTGATCCGGCTGCTGGTGCTGCCGAATGACATGGCCGGCATTCGCGAAACGCTTGAGTGGATCCGCCAGGAATTGTCGCCGCGTGTGACGATCAGCCTGATGTCGCAGTATTTTGTGACCCACAAGGTGGAAACGCGCGGCGAGGAGATGTTCCCGCTGATCAATCGGCGCATTCGCCCGCGCGAATTCGATAAGGTTCTCGAGTGGGCTGAGGAACTGGGATTTGAGAATGGCTGGATCCAGCCGTTGGATGAAGAGGCAGCCGATTATTACCGCCCGGATTTCCGGAACCGCGATATGCCGTTCCGCGACGCGCGTGATTTTACGGCGAATCCTGCATAGGAGGGACAGGCGAGCACGCCCTGTCCTGCTAAAACCCAACTTCGTTCGCGCCAAAGACGCGATGACTCGTGTGATCCGCCAAGAAAACCACGGCGCGCAGATTCTCGCGCTTCCAGGATGGATCGAGTGGCACGGCCGGATCGCCGTCGTATCCGTTCTTGTCGGCCTTGCCGATTTGCGACAACCGCCGCACTACACCGTTGTGCGATAAACGATGTCCGGCGTTCTCGCCTTTCGTCACGCTGTTGGCCAAATCGTTTTCGGTGATCGCCAACATCACGTCGGCCTTTCCGGCAACTTTCGCGAGTTCCGCGCCGTCGACGTGGATTCTCAGTTGTGGGCTCTTTGGCGCCGGCACGAGCGTCACCGCAACCGCCACCTTCGGTTGTTGCGCGGCCTTGGCGATCGCGTCACGCGCGGCGCGCACGTCCGATCCGTTGAATTCGGCGCGGCCGTCTACGATCATTTGCGGCGTGTAGGGACCTTCCGACGTATGCAGGGCGAACGCGTACTCCTGCTGGCGCTGCGAAAAACTCTTGGAAGAATACGGATCGGTCCAGCCGAGTTGATTCCAGTAATCGACGTGCTGGCTGAGGATGATGATTTCCGCGCCGGGAATCGGCTGCTTCGTATCGAACTGCATCAGCAACTGGTCGGCGGGAGGACAACTGGAGCATCCTTCCGACGTGAACAATTCCACGAGCACGGGCGTGCGTGGAGTTTCCAAAGCAATCGCGGGAACGGTCAACGCAATGGCAGCTAGAAGACAGAAGGCTTTCATACACACCTCTTGCTCGATGATATCTGAAATGTACGCGCGCCGTGACGGCCGAACGATTGGTCTAACGGCGCGGCGTTGATTGGTATATGCCGAGGGTCTAGTTGCGCGAAACGGATTGGCTCGTTCCCACGCCGACTTCCAGCAGTTGGTCGACGCGAACTTCCGCGCGTCCCCACTCGACAATTCCCAACTTCTGCGCGGCCGCGAAGGAAAGATCGAGCATCGCCGTGCGCGTGACCGGTCCACGATCGTTGATGCGCACGATGACCGAGAGTCCGTTCTTGAGATTCGTCACCCGCACCATCGAGCCGAGTGGAATCCGGCGATGTGCGGCGGTCATGCGAAACATGTCGAACGTTTCGCCGCTCGCGGTTTGCAAGCCGTGGAATTTTTCGCCGTACCAAGTGGCGATGCCGAATTCGGGATGTCCGATCTCCGCGAGCGGAACCGGAGGCAATGTAGACGCCACCGCCTCATGCACCGGCGCGATCGCAGGAACGGCCAACAGAAATGCGCTTCCAAACGCAATAGCACCACGCACAACCTTTTTTTCCATAGCTAGAGGTAACCTGGACTGCTCGACCTACTTTTGGGATCCCGGCTGGTGTGGGGAAATTCGCCGGTTCGTACTGGACGCACTTACGAAGCGCGCTTACTTGACACTTGCCTAATCTGCGTTCACAAGTATAGCAAAAAAAACTAGTTGCGGCAAGCCGATGGGTGCGTTAACTTTGATCCAAGTTTCATCCGCGCGCGCGTGTGACGCGGCATGATCAGGGAGAAGATGAGAAATGGCTCATGAAGTGAACGGTCATCACGCGATCGTGCTGGCCATCGCAGGTTTCGATCCTTCGGGCGGAGCGGGCGTCGCCGCCGATCTCAAGACCATTGCAGCGCACAACGGACGCGGCGTCGCCGCGATCACCGCGCTCACGGTGCAAAACACGCAAGGCGTGAAGCGCATCGACGCGGTGTCGGGAAAATTGCTCGCCGAAACGCTCGACGCGCTCACCGAAGATATCCGCCTGGCGGCGGTGAAAATCGGAATGCTCGGCAGCGTGGAGAACGTACGCGTTGTGGTGGCGTTTCTCGAAAAGCTCTCCGAAAAAATGGGACCCGTCCCGGTGGTGCTCGATCCGGTGATGAACGCCACCAGCGGCACACCGATGATCGGCGAAAAAGGCTGGAAGGAATTGCGCGCGCATTTGCTGAAGCGCGTCACCGTGGTGACGCCGAATCTCGAAGAAGCCGCGGCGCTGGTGGGATTTCCCGTCACCAACGTCGACGAAATGAAGCGCGCCGCAGCGGAGTTGGTGGCTATCGGCGCGAAAAACGCCATCGTGACCGGCGGACATCTCGATCGCCCCGTGGACGTGCTGTTCGACGGCACCAATCACATGGAGCTGCCGGGAGAAAAAATCAAAAACGGCAACACGCACGGCACCGGCTGCGCGTTTTCCACGACTGTCGCCGTGAAACTCGCGCAAGGACACAGCGTGGTGGAGTCAGCGGTGTTGGCGAAAGCGTACGTCTTCAAGGCCATCGAGCACGGATACTCGGTGGGTGCGGGCGTGGGCCAGCCGAATCACTTGTATCGCTTGGAAGTGCAAGCGCCCGCGCGCGCCGGAGGGTCCGAGCCGCATCACATGGACGCGGGACACCGGTAACACACAGTTCCGGGTTCCGAGACGCGCGTTCCGGGTAACTGCGCTACTGCTTTACTTCTGCCAGCACATCCTCGTGAGCATTCAGGATTAGTTTTTCCGGACGCTGCGGAAGCGCTAGTGTTGCCTCGATCGGCGTGTTCGGACGAATCGCCGGAATCGCTCCGATCTTGGCGATTTTTCCGCCTCCGAAATCCGCGTAGAGCGGCATGGCGTCCATCCACCCGGCAGGCACGCCGGTGCGCACGAGCGATCCTGTGATGTGGTATTTTCCCGCCTCTGCCGGCTCGATCTTGTAGCTGAATTCATAGTGCGGGATGCCGACGTTGTAGACGTATTCGCGGAAAAACCAGATCAAGCCTTTCCCGGGCTCCAACTCCATTTCCTTAGTCATATGCTTCTCGGCGATCGCACGGAAATCTTCCGTCGACGCCGCTTTGTTGTCGTAGGTGGAGGTGAAGTCCTTCATCATTTCGATGAAGCGATGGTCGGGCACCTGTGAGCGCGAGTCCCACAACATCATCCGGAGCATGTGGAGGACGTAGCCGCCCTTGTTGTAGATCACAGGTTGATAGGCGCGAGGCGCGTCCGAGTTCGAGATGCGCGTGCCCATCCAGATCGGACCGATCGATTCATAGGTGCGGTTCTTGCGGTCGCGCGTCGCCAATTCGAATTTGTCGGCGCGCAAGCGCTTGAGATACTCCTGAAAGTTTTGGCGGTACTGCACGTAGAGATTCCCCGAGAACTGCGCAAAACCTTCCGAGAGCCATTGGTCGTGATAGCTCTTCCATCCCACGCGATGTCCCCACCATTGGTGCGAGGTCTCGTGCGCGCGGAAGAAATCAGTGAGGCGGATGTCGTTGTTGTTCCGCAGCAATTGATGGCGCTGCGTCGAATCGAGGAAGGACAGCACGGACAAATAGAGCAAGCCGGGCCATCCCTGGCCATAAGAGTAAGGAATATTCGTCACCGCCAAATGCTTGAACGGCAGCGGGCCGTAGTATTGCTCGAAGACGCGCACGTTGTTCGCGACTTCCGTGGCCATTCCCTTCGCCATCGACGCCGGCGTGAGTGTACCGAGCGCCAACCCGCTCTCGCCGCTGCCGACCATCGCGCCGTCGGCGATGTGCTGGATCGCTTCCAAGTTTTCGTCGCCCTGCCTGTTCGCGTAAATCTGGACTTCCACATCGCCCGCTTTTTCGGTCACCACCTTGTAGTCGCCGTACGCGAAGCCGGCGACGGCTTGCGGAATATCGGATTTCCACGTGGTCAGCAGCAGGTTGCCGTCGGTGGTTTCGTCCGTCTTACTGCCGGTGGCCACCAACGAGTATTTCTTGGGACTCTTGAAGTGCAGTTCAAACGTGGCCCGCGACGCGAAACTGTCGCGCATCTCCGGATACCATCCGGAACTTTCACAGAAAAAGTTGCCGGCGCCCACTTTGCGGATCACGCGCTTCCCGCCATAGGTGAACTCCAACTTCTCGGTGTCGCCGGTGTGCGAAGGCTTGGGCAGGATGACCGCGACGTAGTCGCCGTAACTCGATACGCGATCCTTGTTCTCGCGGGGCTGAAGAAAGCCGAGTTTCTCGCCTTTGGAATCAGTGACGGACTCCACGCGCATGTTGGAATCGAGATCGAATAGGATCACGCGCTCCTGTTCGGCGCGATACTTCAGCTCCACATGCGCCGTGGCGTGCAACTCGGCGTTGTCGTTCACGGAGGCGTCGATCACGTAATTCGCGACTTCGTAATCGGCCCGTTCCAGCGGATTCTGAAACGCCGTGAACGGATCGCGCCCCGCGGCGGCGAATTGCATCCAGGTGTCGAAGTGGCGGCCCACCTCCATCTGCACCAAGCGGCCGATGCGGATTTCTTCGATCTTCAGGTTGTCGTAGCGCGCCTGCAGCCACCCGTGCTTGTCGGTCTTCACGTCGGCGATGAACAAGGCGGTCCGGGGGCGATTTCCGGAGAGCAGGCCCTTCACCATGCGCGGCAAGACTTCCGCGCCCCATTCTTCGTTCTCTTTTACGCGCGCCGCCATGAGTTCGGCCAAGTGCGCATCGACGGCCGCACCGAATTCGATTTTCGGCGCCAGCAGTTCGAAGGTCTTGTCGGTGGTGAGAAACGCCGCTTCCGTGAAACTCTCCGACAATTTCTCTTCGCCGGTGAAAATGCTCAGTTGTTGCGATTCCAGCGTATTCGGCGGGATCACTTCAAGCGTTCCCTTGCCGCGAAACGCCGCCGCGATCACCACACCTTCCACCGGCGTGGAGTATTGCAGCGTGCCTTCTTCGAGCGTGATCCTGATGCGATCGTGGGTGAAGACGAGCTGCTTTACCGTGCCGGACTTAGCAGGATCAGGTGTAGGTTTTTCGACTTGCGAAAGGAGGCTCGGACCATCGGCGGCGAAAAGAGCAGCCGCACATAATACATTTAGCAAGAAATTACGAATGAATTGTTTGCGAATCATGTTGGCCTCCAGATGACGCCTGGATGCTATCACATGATTTGCCAACTTATGCGCGGCGCCAAACAACCCGGCCCGCGACGATCGTCGCTTCCGGACCGCCGCGGAATTCGCGTCCGTCGAAGGGCGTGTTCCGGCTGCGCGACGCGCTTTGATTCGCGTCGAGTTTCCACGCGCGATCGGTGGAGAACAACGTGACGTCCGCGTGGGAGCCGGGTTTCAGGGTCCCGCGATCTTTCAGTTCCACCACGCGCGCCGCGTTGCAGGAGAAAAGATTCACCAGGCGCGAAAGCGTGACGTGTTTGGGATGATAAAGGCGTTCGAGCGCCAATCCCACCGCCGATTCCAAGCCGATGATCCCGAAAGGCGCGAGATCGAACTCCTGCATCTTTTCGCTGCCTGCGTGCGGCGCGTGATCGGTGGCGATCGCGTCCACCGTTCCGTCGGCCAGTCCCTCGATCATCGCGTCGCGATCGGCGCGCGAGCGGAGCGGCGGCTTCATTTTGTAATTGCTGTCGTAATCGCGCACGTCTTCGTCGCACAAAGTAAAATGATGGGGCGTGACTTCGCACGTTACCGCCAAGCCGCGCCGTTTGGCGTCGCGCACCAGTTCGAGCGAACGCGCTGTGGAAAGATGCGCCACGTGATAACGCGCGCCGGTTTGCTCGGCGAGCAGGATGTCGCGCGCCACCATCACGTCTTCCGACGATCCGGGGATGCCGCGCAATCCCATCCGCGTGGATTGCACGCCTTCGTGCATTTGTCCGCCTTGCGTGAGCGTCAAATCCTCGGCGTGCTGGATCATCACTAAGCCGAACGCCAGCGAATACTCCATGGCGTGACGCATCAATCCGCTCGACATCACCGGACGTCCGTCGTCGGAGAGTCCTACGATGCCGGCGCGATGCATTTGTCCGATTTCCGCGAGACGCTCACCGGCGCTGCGCGAGGAAATCGCGCCGATGGGAAAAACATTCACCGGCGACACGCGACGCGACGTCTCCACGATGAATTGCGTGACGGCGGCGTTGTCGTTCACCGGCGTCGTGTTCGGCATGCAGCAAATCGAGGTAAATCCGCCGGCCGCGGCGGCGCGTCCGCCTGTCTCGATGGTTTCGGCGTGCTCATTGCCGGGTTCGCGGAGATGAACGTGCAGATCGATGAATCCCGGCGCGACGATCAGACCCTTCGCGTCAAAAACCTCCGCGTCCGCCGCGGAGATCCGCTCGGCGACCTTGGCGATGCGGCCGTCGCGAATCAAAACTTGCGCTGGCGCATCGAGGTTCTGCGACGGATCGACGACGCGGCCATTTTTGATTAGCAACACGATTCCTCCAAACACTAAGAGCAACCGCAGATGAACGCAGATAAACGCAGAAAAGAACAAGAGGACGGTTTTGTCTTTGTGTTATCTGCGTTCATCTGCGTTCATCTGCGGTTGCATTGTTTTTTCCGGATCGGGCTGCGTCGGCGGGCCGATCCACAAATCAAGGACCGCCATGCGCACCGCGATTCCATTTTCCACTTGATTCAAGATCACCGAGCGCGGCGAGTCCGCCACTTCCGCCGCGATTTCGCGTCCCCGATTGATTGGCCCGGGATGCATCACGATCGCGTCGGGCTTGGCCTTCTTCATGTGGTCGAGCGTCAAGCCGTAGTATTGAAAATACTCGTGCGTCGAGGGCACGTAGACCTCGTTTTGCCGCTCGAGTTGCACGCGCAGCATCATGATCACATCGGCGCCGGAGATCGCCTCGTCGAGCGAGTGACACAAACTCACGCACGGCGAAAGTTCTTTCAACTCCGGCGGCAAGAGCGGAGGCGGACCGCACAAAATCACGCGCGCGCCGAATTTTCCCATCAACAACACGTTCGATCGCGCCACGCGACTGTGCGCGATATCGCCGATAATCGCCACGGTAAGTCCGTTCAGTACCGGTTTGTGCTCGAGGATCGTAAAGGCGTCGAGCAGAGCCTGAGTGGGATGCTCGTGTGTGCCGTCGCCGGCGTTCACGATGGTCGTTGCCAGGTGCCGCGCCAGAAAATGCGGCGCGCCGCTCGCCGAGTGGCGCATCACAATCGCGTCGGGACGCATCGCCGCGAGCGTGTTCAACGTGTCGAGCAGCGATTCGCCTTTCTGCACGCTCGAGGATTGCGCCGTAATACTTGTGGTATCCGCGCCCAGACGCCGCGCCGCCAGTTCGAACGACAATCGCGTGCGCGTGGAGTTTTCGTAGAAAAGGTGGATCACCGTCTTGCCCTTCAGACGGTCCATCTTGCGGCCTTGCGTTTGAACGGGTTTGAAAATGCGGGCGCGCTCCAGGATGGCCTGGATTTGGGAGGCAGAAAGCTCCTCGATACCGAGCAAACTCTTGGGCATCGCGGCGTTCGACATGTTCAGGCGGCCAGTCAGTCGGTCTTTTCCACGAGCAGGACCTTTTCCATTTGGTCCACTTCCCGTAATTTTACCTCGATGATTTCCGCGTCGGTGGTTTCCACGTACTTCCCGACGTACTGCGCTTCCACGGGGATTTCGCGATGCCCGCGATCGATCAACACCAGCAACTGCACCCGGCGCGGACGGCCGTGATCGAACAACGCGTCGAGCGCGGCGCGCGTGGTGCGGCCGGTGTACAACACGTCGTCGCAAAGGATCACGTCTTTGTCCGCGATCGTGAAAGGAATTTCCGTCGCGGTGTGCACCGGCTTTTGCCCAACGGTCGAAAGATCGTCGCGGTAAAACGTGATGTCCAAAATACCTACCGGCACCGGATGCTGTTGAATCTGCGAAATGTTGTAAGCGAGGCGTTGCGCCAGAGGAACTCCTCGGCGGCGAATGCCGATCAGCACCAGACGGTCGAGCGAAGCATTCTTCTCCACGATCTCGTGCGCCAGGCGTACCAGCGTGCGCTCGATCTCCGAGGCCGACATCAACTGCGTCTTTTCGCGAATGGGCATGTTTGGAAGATGATACCAGAAGTTGCGTCTGCCGAAGGGCGATCGGCGCGCGTTTATTGATAAACTGACAAGCCAAATGGAGTCGCGCATCGATACCGCCGTGGAGATCGCCGGAATTCGCCTGAAGAATCCCGTGATCGCCGCCAGCGGAACGTTTGGATACGGACTGGAGTTCGCGCAACTCCTCGACCTGAATGCGCTCGGCGCTATCGTGGTCAAAGGACTTTCGCGCGCGCCGATGTTAGGCAATCCCGCGCCGCGCCTCGTGGAGACCGCGGCGGGAATGCTGAACGCCATCGGATTGCAAAACGTCGGCGTGGATGCCTTCATCGAGGAGAAACTGCCGCCGCTGCGTAAATTTTCCACCGCGATCTTCGCCAACATTTTCGGAAACTCCACCGAGGACTACGTCGCTGTGACCGAACGCCTGGAAGCCGCCGAAGGAATCGCCGGTTATGAAATCAACGTGTCGTGTCCCAACACGAAACAGGGCGGAATGATTTTTGGCTCCGATCCTTCGTTGACCCACGAAGTCACGGCGGCGATCAAGCAGGTAGCACGCCGTCCGGTGATCGTGAAATTGTCGCCAAATGTCACCGACATCGCGCTCATCGCGCGCGCGGCGGAAGACGCCGGCGCGGACGGACTCTCGGTCGTAAATACGCTGCTCGGCATGGCCATCGATCTTGAAGCGCGACGCCCGGTGTTGCCCAACATCACCGGTGGACTCTCCGGGCCAGCGATCAAGCCGATCGCGCTGCGCATGGTGTATCAGGTCGCCACGGCGGTGAAAATTCCGGTGATCGGCCTCGGCGGAATCGCCACGGGGCGCGACGCGCTGGAGTTCATGGCCGCGGGCGCGAGCGCGGTCGAAGTCGGCACGGCGACGTTCTGGGATCCTACGGCGCCGGCCCGAGTGGCCAAGGAAATGGAAGCGTGGTGTCGCGCGAACGGCGTGTCGCGAATGGCCACGATGACGAAGTCGCTGCGCGCGGAGGATCGGTGAAGCGTCTCTGCCGCACGTTTGCGGCGTTCGGTCGATCGCGCATCTTGCTTGGGCTGCTTTTTCTCCTCATCGGCGTGCCGCATTTCCTTGCTGTGATTCTGGCGATGAATCGCAGCCTGTGGCTCGACGAAGCGTGGGTGGCGAACTCCATTTGGGCCGGCTCGCTCGCCGACATGTTTTTCTATCCGACATTCTTGCAGACGTCGCCGCCGATGTTTCTTCTTCTCGCGCGATGGTGCGCGCACGCATTCGGACTCGCGAACGCGTCGTTCCGGATCGTGCCGGCAGCGATGCAAATCATCTTCGCCGCGGTGATGATCCTGCTGGCGCGCAAGACACTGTCGGCCGCCTTCGCGGCGCTCGCGTGGGTCTTGTGCGTGATCAACGTCGTGATGCTTCAATATTCGATTCAGTTGAAACAATACTCCACTGAAGCGGCGGCCTCGGGCGTTGTGTTGCTGCTGGCCGTTGCGTATCTCGAGCGCCCCACGCGCGCGCGATTCCTCTGGCTGTGCGGCGCAGCGATGGCCGCCGAGTTGTTCGCGTATGGTATGGCGTTTCTCATTCCCGGCATCGTGCTCGCAGTGCTGGCGCACGATCCCGCCGCGCGCCGCACCAGCGCAACGCCGGTCAACGGCGGAACGCGGCGTCAGCGGGCGATATTGCTCACAGCTTCTACGGCGATTGTTTTTCTCATCGAATACGTAACGCTCGTGATTCCGAATTCTTCGCCGGCGCTGCTGAAATCGTGGTTCGACGGCCGCATGGCGATCATGGGGCGGCCCGCCTCCATCGTCGACGCGTTCACGCGCTTCACGGTGTTTCTTTCATTGCCCGATCCCATGCGCATTCGCGGAAAAATAGCGCTGGGCGCCGCGGCGCTGGTGCTTCTCTGGGGACTTTCCATCGCGGAGCAGCGCTGGCGCCTTGGAAATCGCCGCCTGCCGCTGGTGCAGATGATGTTGCTGCTGCCGTGCTTGCTGGTGCTCTGCGCGAGTTTGGCGCGGCGCTTTCCATTGTCGCCGCGCGTCTGCTTGTTCCTGTTGCCGTGCGTCGTATTGTTGTTTGTGTCGGCACTCGAGGCGATCGCGCGAACGTGGCCGCGTGTCTATGCTCCTTTCACCTGCGCCGTCGTCATCGCCGCCGTGATCACGGGCGCGATGTCAGCGGGCGCATTGCCGTTCTGGAGCGTTGGACTCCCTGAGGAAGATACACAATCCGCGACGGCTTTCATGAAGGACCGGATGAAGTCCGGTGATCTCGCGCTGATTCACGCTTCAACGTCGGAGGCTTTTCGATTTTACGCGACGATGTTCCACTGGAATCCGCCAGGTGTCAAATGGGGACACACCGGATGGCCGTGCTGCCGGCGCGGATCGCAGGAATCGTTCGATGCGCCATCGCAAGTGGCGTTGTATCGCGACCTGCAATCGAACATTCCAGCGGATTTCACTGGAAGGCTCTGGTACATGCACACGACGCGGCCGTTTCACTGGACGATGGTGGAAATGAACGAGCCGCGCGAGACAAATACGTATCTCGTTTCACGCGGCTGCACATTGACGCGGGTGCGCGCGTTCATCGGCGTGGCGGTGGAGCAATATCGCTGTCCGTGACGGCGAATTAATCGTGCCGCAGCGCCGAGGACGGATCCAACTGCGAGGCGCGGCGTGCCGGGATGTAGCAAGCGGCCATCGCCACCAAAATGAGCATGGCGCTGACGCCGCCAAACGTCGCGGGATCGCGAGGGCTGATGTTGTACAACACGATCGTCAGCGATTGCGTAGTGGCCGCCGCGCCGGCAAGTCCTAGCAGCGAGCCGATTGCCGTGAGAATTGTGCCTCGACGCAATACGGTTGCGAGAACGTGAAAGGGTCCGGCACCTAGCGCCATGCGTATCCCGATTTCGCGCGAGCGTTGCTCCACCGACCACGACATCATCGCGTAGAGTCCGGTGGCCGCGAGCACCAGCGCCAAGAGCGTGAACCACGACATCATCTCCGCGGTCATGCGATTCGGCGTGTAGGTCACTTCGATCGCGTGCGGCATGTCGGATATTTCCGGCACCGGAATGTTGCGGTCGATGGACCATACGGCGTCGCGTACCGCGGGACCCACGCGCGCGCCCCCGCCGTTCGCGCGAATCGCCAGGTGCGCCGTCTGCACGGGCCGCTGGCGCATCGGGACGTACATCTGCATTTCCGGGTGGTCGTCCAGGCCGAACATCCTCACCGATTTCACCACACCAACGACTTCCACCGGCGCCGAGGCCAGCGCGGCGTCACGAGGGCCCAGGCGTATGTGCCGGCCCAATGGATCTTGATTCGGCCACTGGCGCTGCGCAAATATTTCGTTGATCACCGCGACGCGCGGCGCCTGCGCGTCGTCGGACGCCATGAAATCGCGCCCGCTGATCATCGGAATTTTCATGGTTGCAAAATATCCCGGTGACGCGCCGCTGATGCGCGTGGAGGGAACTTCGCCGGGCAGCGGCTCCGGCCGTCCTTCGATCCATACTTGCGTTCGCGCTCCGCTATGACCGTAGGGAATGTGTTCCACTAAACTGGCGCGCTCCACGCCGGCGATGGCGCGCACGCGATCGCCGATATCCTCGAGTGTCCGCGTGGCGCGGCCGAGGTCCTGATACGCTTTCGGCGGCAAACCGATGTCCACCGAGAGCAATCCCTCCGCCTGAAATCCGGGATTCACTTCCCACAACGCCTTGAGGCTTTCCAGCATCAGCGCGTTCGACACGAGCAAGATCGTCGCCATGGCGATTTCCGCGCCGATCAAACCGTCACGAATAAATCTTCCGCGCCTGGATGACCCCCGCGATCCATCTTTCAAGACGTCGTTTAATCCGCCGCGCGATCCTTCGAGCGCGGGCCCGAGTCCGAAGATCAACGCGGCGGCGAGCGCGGTAAACAATGCAAACATCACGCCACGCCAGTCGAGGGAGATCTGCGCAAAGTTGCGCAAGTAAGCGCGATTCTCGTAGGGAATGCCGTTGGAGATCCAAATCAAGATTCCTTTGGCCACAAAGACGCTGCCCATCGCGCCCGCCACAAACGTGAGCGCTTGCTCGGTGAGAAGTTGCCGGATCACGCGGGCGCGCGTCGCGCCGAGCGCGAGCCGTACGGCCATTTCCTTCTGTCGTTCCACCGATTTCGCGAGGACCAGGCCGGCAATGTTCGAGCAAACGATCAGCAGCACGAACATCGTAAGACCGAAGCAGGCGATCACCACGGAATTGCCTTGATGCTCGCCGATTTCGGCGGCGACGGATTTCGCGTACAGGCCAATGTTGACGTTGGTATCGGGATATTGCTCGCGCATCGATCGTACGCGCGCCGCGAGCGATTCGCGCGCTTGGTCGAACGTGACGTTCGCGCGACGCCGCGCGACCACGTCGAGCCAGCGGACTTTCCGATCGGCGCGATCCTTCACACTGAGAGCCAGCGGCATGAAAACTTGCGCCGGTCCCACCAGCGGATACTGAAAATGCGCCGGCAGCACGCCGCGAATCACTGATGGCTCGTCGTCGATCGCAATGGTTTTTCCGATCACCGATGGATCGGCCAGGAAGCGCGTTTCCCAATATTCATGCGTGAGGATGACGCAACGCCCCGCGCCGGGCTGATCTTCTTCGGCCAGAAAATCGCGGCCCAGCACCGGCGTCACGCCGAGGATCGAGAAGAAGCTCGCGCTGACCTGCGCGCCCGTCAGGCGCTCCGGGGCGATCGATTGCACGCCGCCCGTCACACCCGTCAAGTTGTAGGGCATTTGCTGGTACGCCGCCATCGCCTCGAACGACGGATCGCGCTGCCATTCCTGAAACTCGCCCGGCGTCACTGTCGTCACGTTGCCGTTCTTCATGTTGGTAGCGCGGAAAAACATCAGGCGGTCGGAGTCGGGATACGGCAGCGGATCGAGCACCCACGCGTTCACCAAGCTGTACATCGACGCTGTTCCGCCCAGGCCCGCGCTGAGCATGAAAAACGAAAGAATCGCGAACGCCGGATTCTTCGCGTACGCGCGCCACGCGGCGCGCAGGTCGAGGCGCAGACCGTCCAGGAATTGCTTCATGACCCGCTATACGTTGCCACCAGCCCTGGAGTTCCCGCATTGTGATGAAATAGAAGCGTGCACGGAGTCTATGTCTCCATCCCGTTTTGTAAGTTCAAATGCACTTACTGCAACTTTGCGTCGGGAGTGTTTCCGCGCGCGCAGTTGGAACGTTACTTGGCCGCGGTCGAGGCCGAGATTCGGGCGGCGGAGCCAGTGGCGGCGGATTCCATTTATCTCGGTGGCGGAACGCCGAGCCTGCTTTCTTCCGAGCAAATCGCGGGACTCTTTGACGCGCTGCATGAGCGTTTCGAAATCTCCCGTGACGCGGAAAGTACCATTGAGGCCGCGCCGGGGACATTCGATGCGTCCCTCGTCGGGGCGTGGAAAAACTTGGGAGTAAATCGCGTCAGCCTGGGCGTGCAGTCGCTGGTGGAGCGCGAACTGCGCGCCACCGGACGCATGCACGCGCTTGCAACAGTCGAGCGCGATCTTGCGGTGCTTCGCGGTGCGGGAATCACGGATATCGGCATTGACCTGATAGCGGGATTGCCTCACCAAACGCCCGAGAGTTGGGAAGAGTCGCTTGAAGCCGCCGCGAGTCTCGCGCCCGAGCATGTTTCCGTCTACATTCTTGAGGCCGACGAAGACAGCCGCCTCGGTGCGGAGCTTCTCGCGGGCGGAGCGCGCTATTCCGCCGGCGACGTTCCTTCGGACGACGTGATTGCGTCGCTTTACGTGCGGGCGTGCGAGTTTCTCGAAAGCCGCGGCCTGCGCCAATACGAAATCTCCAACTTCGCGCGGCCCGGACGGGAGTCGCGACACAACCGCAAGTATTGGGATTGCGCTCCATATCTCGGATTCGGTGTCGACGCACATTCCTACGATGGCGGATCGCGCTGGGGCAACGTCGATGATCTGGACGAATACATCGCCCGCATGGAGCGTGGCGATTCAGCGCGTGCATCGGTGGAGCCGGTGGACCAACGCCGGCAAGAAGAAGAACGCTGGTTTCTGGGCCTGCGCCAAAACGCCGGTGTCGCGCTCGACACCGCGGGCCGCGGACGTTTTGGCCAGGAAATCAGGCGACTCGCCAGCGAGGGTCTGCTAGAATTTCACGAGGATCGCGTGAGACTAACGCCGCGCGGCCGCTTGCTTTCGAACGAAGTCTTTCAGGCTTTCATCTAAAAACTCCAAAGGTGTTTATGATCGATCTACGCAGCGATACCGTTACCAAGCCGTCGCCCGAAATGCGGCGCGCCATGGCCGAAGCCGAAGTCGGCGACGACGTTTACCTTGAAGACCCCACTGTCAATCGGTTGCAAGACCGCGCCGCCGAGATTTTCGGCCGCGAGGCCGCGCTCTTCTTGCCCTCGGGCAGCATGGGCAATCTCATCGCCATCAAGATTCACACGCATCACGGCAACGAAGTGATTTGCGAGGAGCGCGGCCACATTTACAACTACGAGATGGCCGCGATGGCGTTCGTGGGCGGCGTGCTGCCGCGCTCGATCCCCACCGACGACGGCATTCTCCACTGGGATCAAGTGAAGGCGCAGATTCGCCCGAAGATTTACTATCGCGCCCAGACCGCGCTGATTTCGCTCGAGAATACCCACAATCTCGCCGGCGGCACCGTGTATCCAAAGGAAGTGTCGGACGAAATTTGCGACCGCGCGCACGAACTCGGCATCCCGGTGCATCTCGACGGCGCGCGCGTCTTCAACGCCGCGACTTACTTGAAGCGCCCGGTGCGCGAGATCACCGCGAGGTTCGATTCCGTGCAGTTCTGCGTGTCGAAAGGCTTGGGTGCTCCGATCGGATCGCTGCTAGTGGGCACGCGCGATTTCATCGAGAAGGCCCGCGTCTACCGCAAAGTTTTCGGCGGCGGCATGCGGCAAGCCGGCGTGATTGCGGCGGCGGGATTGATCGCGCTGGAGAAAGGTCCGCTGCGCTTGGAAGAAGATCATCGCAACGCGCGGCACTTGGCCGAGGGACTGGCGCGCATTCCCGGCGTCAAGATTGATCCCGCGAAAGTTCAGACCAACATTTTGGTCTTCGACGTTTCCGGCACCGGCATCGACGCGCATGACATTGCGAAAGAACTGGCCGCCCAGGGCGTGATGGCCGGTGCGTTCAGTGCCGAAGTGATGCGCATGTGCACGCATCTCGATGTGAGCCGCGCCCAGATCGATCAGGCGTTGGAGATTTTCGCACGCGTAGCGGCGGGACAAACGGTGAGCGCGTAACTGTGCTAGGCTGAGAGCCTGCTGGAGTCGGAAACTTGGAGGAATCGCATGGATATGGACGCATTGGGCATGGTGGAGACGCGCGGACTCGTCGGCTCGATTGAAGCGGCCGACGCCATGGTCAAAGCGGCCAACGTGGTGTTGATCGGCCGCGAATATATCGGATCGGGATACGTCACGGTAATGGTGCGCGGCGACGTCGGCGCGGTGAAGGCCGCCACCGACGCGGGCGCGGCCGCGGCGCGGCGCGTGGGCGAGCTGGTTTCCGTTCACGTGATTCCCCGTCCGGCCTCGGACGTCGAGAAAATCCTGCCCACACCCGATTCCGGCAAAAAAGCGAAAGGGTAATCCTTCGTGTTGCGCGACCAGGACTTGCTTTCCATACAGGAAGCGCGCGAAATGGCCGAGAAGGCGCACGTCGCTGCGCGGGAATTCTTCGCCTACTCGCAAGAACAAGTGGACTCCATCGTTGCGGCGATGGCGCACGCCGCCGCACGTGCATCGCGCGAATTGGCCGATGAGGCCGTGGCCGAAACCGGATACGGAGTGGCCGCCGACAAGCTGCAAAAGAATCTGCTCTGCTCCGAGCGCCTCCATGAACACATTCGCGGCATGAAGACCGTGGGAATCGTCCGCGAAGACGCCGCCGCCAAAATTGTCGAGATCGCAAATCCGGTGGGCGTGGTCGCGGCAGTGCTGCCGACCACCAACCCGACGTCGACGGCGATGTACAAGAGCATCATTTCCGTCAAAGGGCGCAACGCGGTCGTAATTAGTCCGCATCCAAATGCAGTGAAATGCATCGGTCACACAGCGGCGATCCTCTACGACGCGGCGCGCGCCGCGGGCGCGCCGGAAAACGTGATCCAGTGCATGACGCATTCCACCTTTGCCGGCACGCAAGAGTTGATGAAGCACAAACGGACCGGCGTGATCCTGGCGACCGGCGGATCGGGCGTGGTGCGCGCGGCGTACTCGAGCGGAAAACCGGCCTACGGCGTGGGACCCGGCAATGTTCCCGCGTTGATCGAATCATCGGCGGACGTAAAGAAGGCGGTTGCGGACGTGGTGCGCGGAACGACGTTCGACAACGGGACACTTTGCTCGAGTGAACAAGCGATTGTGGCGTGCGAGAGCCTGCGCGATCAGGTGATGACGGAGTTGAAAGCGAACGGCGCGTACATCGTGAACGAAACGGAGGCGGCGGCGCTGGCGCGCATGATGATCACCCCGAATTTCACAGTGAATCCGAAATATGTGGGCAAGCCGGCCGCCGAGATCGCGCGTCAGGCCGGAATCAACGCGCCGCCCGGTACTCAAGTGTTAGTGGCTCCGCTGGCCGGCGTCGGCCGCGACTATCCGTTGTCGGCGGAAAAATTGTCGCCGGTGCTGTCGCTGTATTTCACGAAGACATTCGAGGAAGCGCTGGATCGCTGCGAAAGTCTGCTGCGCTTCGGCGGCATGGGTCACACCTGTTCGATCCATTCGCGCGACGAAGCGAAGATCCGCGCGTACGGACTGCGCATGCCGGCGTTTCGCGTCGTCGTGAATTCGCCGAGTACGATGGGATCGGTGGGAATCACCACGAACCTGCCGCCCGCGATGACGCTGGGCTGCGGCGCGGTGGGCGGCAATGTGACGAGCGACAACGTGGGGCCGATGAACTTGATCAATTTGAAGCGCGTGGCATGGGAAGTGCGTCCCGCGCCGAGCGTGACAGCCGGGCCCGCCGTATCAGCAGCGCCCACGCCGCAACCGGCCAAGGTTACCAAGCAGGCCGTCGCGGAGCTCGCCGCGCAATTTGCCGCGAAGCACCCCAAGGAAGCGCCCAAAGAAGCGCCGAAGGCCGCCAAGCAAGAGGCGCCGGCCGCTGCTCCAACTCCGGCCGCGAAACCAGCGGCGCCGGCTGCACCGAAAATCCTGGACTTCGTCAGTGAAGCTGACGTCCGCGCGGCGATGAACCGCAGCGAAAAAATCGTCATCGGTCCCAAGAGCATTGTCACGCCGGCGGCGCGCGATCTCGCTTCGGTCCACGACACGATCGTGATGCATCACAAATAAGAACGTCCGCCTCCAACCGGAGTAATATTAAAGTTCATGCCCACAAAAGATTTCGATCTCGACCGCCTGCGCGGCGAAATTCTCGATTATGTGCGCAGCGTGGGCCTGCCGATTTTCCACTGCCAGGGCATTCCCGGCGAGGAAGGATTCCTCTACTGGGACGCCGCCGCATATCCCGACTTCCGCCAGTTCAGCGACGTAGCGCGCGAAGCCGGCGCACGCATGTTCCTGTTCAGTTCGCTCGAATTCTCGAGCGATGAAATGGACGGCGCGCGCGAAACGCTGGCCGACGTGGAGATGGCCGACAACGACCGTGAGGACGCCAACGATTTTCTCGATAGCTTGCGTCCGAACGTGGGCCACGTGGCGTGGGTGCGGATCGCCTGGCAGCAGGACGGCCGCCGCTTCGCGTACGAACGCGTCGCGCCGTGGTACGAAAAGCTGCTCGACTTGATGGACGAAATCGGCGACTCGCTACCCGAGTTGTCCGACGATGAAGACGAAGGACCAAGCGGGCGTGGTGGATTCTACTCTCTCAACTAGCGCGGTAGGGGCGGCCGCTCAAAGCGCCGCGGCCCAAGTTCCGGAGCTTGAACCACTCCCGCCGATTCCTCCGCGCTGGACGCTCCTCAAGCCGCCTCAGGAAACGGTCGACACGCTGGCCCGCCAGCTCGGCGTTTCCCCGCTTCTCGCAACGCTGCTGGTCAACCGCCGACAGACTTCCGTTGAAAGCGCTCGGCAATTTCTCGCCCCGTCGCTCGATCACCTGCACGATCCGTTCCTGATGCGCGGCATGGATGCCGCGGTGACGCGTTTGCTTCAAGCCGTGTCGAGCGGCGAAACAGTTTTGGTCTATGGCGACTACGACGTCGACGGGTCGACCGCCGTGATCGTCTTGCGCAAGGCCATCGAACGCCTCGGCGGCCGCACGGAATTCCACATTCCCCATCGCATCGCTGAAGGCTACGGGATGAAGGAAGAAGTGCTCGATCGTGCGGCCGAGCGCGGCATTCGCTTAGTCGTCAGCGTCGACACGGGAATTCGTGCCGGCGCGGTGGTGGCGCACGCCTCGCAACTCGGAATGGATTGCATCATCACCGATCATCACTTGCCGGAAGAGGAAATTCCACCGGCGCTCGCGGTGCTCAATCCCAAACAGCCGTTGTGCGAATATCCCGACAAGGAGCTTTGCGGCGTCGGTGTGGTATTTAAGCTTGTGGATGCGTTGTTCACGCGCGCGCAGTGCGGCGACCGCCGGAAATTGCTGGAATCGTTTTTGAAAATGGTGGCGATCGGCACCATCGCCGACGTTGTGCCGCTCACGGGAGAGAATCGCGTGATCGCGCGTCATGGACTGGCAGCGTTGCGCCGCCCCGCGCACGCGGGATTGAAAGCGCTGATCGGCGTCGCGGGACTGAATGGCAAGGCGATCGGCTCTGGCGACGTGGGATTCCGCCTCGCGCCGCGCTTGAACGCCGCCGGCCGCATGGACACGGCAAACGATGTCATTCGCTTGTTCGAAACGCTCAGCGACGGCGAGGCGACCGAAGTCGCGGAGCGGTTGAATCGTTTGAACGTCGAAAGGCAGGCCGAGCAGGAGCGCGTCCTCTGGGAAATCGAGCAACAAATCGCCGCGCGGCCCGAAATGCTCAACGAATCGGCGTGGGTTTTTGCCGGCGAAGGATGGCATCGGGGAGTCGTTGGTATCGCCGCCGGACGTGTGCTCGAAAAATATCATCGCCCGGTGCTGGTGATGTCGGTTGAGGGTGACGAAGCACATGGCTCGGGGCGTTCGATTTCGCAATTTCATCTGCTCGACGCGCTCGACGCGATTCAACGCGAGACACAAGTGTTTCGCCGCTACGGCGGACACTCCGTAGCGGTGGGCGCGTCGCTCGAGCTGTCGCGCGTAGAAGAGTTGCGCCGCACGCTTGCCGGGCGCGCCGCGCAAATCCTCACGGCGGCGGATCTGGTGCCGGAACTGCGCCTGGACGCCGCGCTGCGCCTCAGCGATCTGACGGACACTATGCTTGAGGATATCGAGAAACTCGCGCCACACGGCGTGTCGAATCCTTCGCCGCTGTTTGGCGCGCGCGACCTGGAACTCGTCTCTGCGCGCATCTTCGGCGGAAAAATCGTCGGCGGCCAGCGGCAACCGGGCCGGCATTTAAGCATTCGCGTCCGCCAAGACAACCTCATCCTGGAAGCGGTTTTCTGGGGACGCGCCGATTTGGCGCCCTCGCTTCTGCCGCAATCGCCGGTGGCTCTGGCCTTTCATCCCGAGCGCGACGAGTTCATGGGGGAGTCGCGCGTGCGGCTACTCGTAAAAGATTTGCGGATACAATCGAAGTATCGCCCAACAAGCAATGCCTGATACCGCGCCAGACGATTCTCGCGTTGCACAAATCGTACAAGCGTGCGAAAGCGACGGCGCGGAAGTTCCATCGATTTCCGATCCACCGCGCCGCGGCATGCTCGCGGTGCTGCGTCACCGGCGCTTTCGGCTCCTCTGGACCGGCAATTTCCTCTCGAACATCGGCAACTGGATGCAGACCCTTGCGCAAGGCTGGCTGGTGCTGCAACTAACCAACTCAGTTTTTCTCCTGGGACTTGTGGGGTTCGCCTCCGCCGCGCCGACATTGATTTTCTCGCTGATCGGCGGCGTAATCGCCGACTGCGCCGATCGCCGCCGCATGATGATGCTGACGCAAGGCTCCATGATGATGCTGGCGTTCCTGCTTTCGTTCCTCACGTGGAAAAACTGGATCACCGTGGAAGAAGTGATCGTGATTTCGTTTTGCGCCGGCATCGCCAACGCCATGAACGCGCCGGCGTATCAATCGATCGTGCCGGAACTGGTTCCGCGCGAGGACTTGACGACGGCGATCGCGATGAACTCGGCGCAATTCAACATGTCGCGGCTGATCGGTCCCATGCTCGCCGGCTTGTCGTTGAAATTCATCGGCAGCGCGGGATGTTTTTTTCTCAACGCGCTCAGTTTTCTGGCGCTGCTCTACGCCTTGGTGCTGCTGAACGTGGGCGCGCCGCCGGGAAAGCCACCCGTAGGATTCTGGAAACCATTGCAGGACGGTTTCCGTTACATGCGAACGCGGCGCGACTTGGCGACGCTGATGTTGCTTGTGGCGCTCGTCAGTTTTTGCGCGATTCCCTACATCAGTCTCGCACCGTACTTTGCGCGCGACATCCTGCACATGGGTCCCGAGGGTTTGGGATACCTGATGGGCGCGGCGGGCACCGGCGCGCTGACCGGCGCATACCTGCTTTCGCGATTCGGCGATGGTCCACGAAAAGGGACGCGCGTGCTTCGCGGCGTAGGTGCGATTTTTGGGGCGCTGATCGTGTTCGCCTTTTCGCGGAACATGTGGCTCTCGCTGGCGGCGCTTTATGTGGTGGGCGTGTCGATGGTCACGGCGGTCAGTAGCGTGAACAATTTGCTTCAGAAGCACGTTGACCCGTTGATGCGCGGGCGCGTGATGAGCATGCACGCGACGGCGTTCCTGGGCTTCTCGCCGCTCGGCAGCTTGTTCGCCGGTGCCGCGGGCGCGCGCATCGGCGCACCGGCGGCGATCGCCCTGCTGTGCGTTACGGGTCTCGCGGCGACGTTGGTGATCGCGTGGCGCGAGCGTGAGATTTGGGAATTGGCGTGAGCTTCTAGCGGCGTTGGCCCAATCGCCGCTTTACTTCTTCTTCCGGGATGCCACCTTCTTTTCTGAGGCGCTCCCGCGAGTGCAATATCAATTTCCGAAACACGGGGCTGGAGCTAACTGCGAGACTCTCGATCCCGTCTTCGTCGACGGGAATAAGCGCCGCGACCGGCTTGCCGGCCTTCGTCACGACCAACGGCTTGGCGTCCGCATTACGGACAAAGGAGGCCAAGCTCTGATTCGCGTCTGCCAAGTCGATCGTCTTCATAATTCGATAACCTTCCCGCTAATCGTCACGACATCGCGATCCTTGATGCCGATGAGCAAGATGTCGACTTGCGGCTTCGGTTCATCCTCTACGTTGTAGTATACGCGGAATCGGCCAACGCGAAGTTCCCAGACGGCCAGATCAGTGGGGCGCAGTCGTTTTCGGTTCTTTGTAGGCGTGGCCGGCTGAAAAGCCAGCTGTTCGCTGATCGCCTCGGAAACAATCCGCTGATCGCGAGCTCGGAACGCCTCGAGTTGATCAACCGCATCAGGAGAATACTTGATGAGGTACTTCATCGTGTTTATCCGTCCCACCCTTGGACCCCGCGCAGCGGAACAAACTGGCATCCGCCCAATCCCACGCGATGCGCGACGCCGCCCGACTTCCGCACGAGCACCAATTCCTGGAGCGCCCGCGTGCCCACGGGAATCGCCAAGCGTCCTTCGTCGGCAAGTTGATCGACCAACGCTGCGGGAACGTCGGGCGCGCCCGCGCCCACCACGATCGCGTCATAGGGTGCGCCGGGCGGGTAGCCCAGCGAGCCGTCGCCGCACACCAGCGTCACATGGTTCAGCAAGCCGACGCGCGCTAACGCGGCCCGCGCGCTTTCCACCAATGCAGGATCGCGCTCAATCGCATAAACGTGTCGTGCCAGCAGCGCCAAGATCGCCGTTTGATATCCCGATCCCGCGCCGACATCGAGCACCGTCTCGGTGCCTTTCAATGACAGCGCTTCCAACATCAACGCGACCATATAGGGTTGCGAAATGGTTTGTCCGCCGCCGATCGGCAGTGCGCGATCTTCGAGAGCGCGATGTTTTTCTTTCTCTGGCACGAATTCGCCGCGCGGGATGTCGCGCATGGCCTCGAGCAGCCGTTGATCGCGCACGCCGCGCGCGGCCACTTGCTCGCGCACCATCGTCTCTGCATCCACAGTTTGATACTATACCCACCATGAAGCGCCTCTTCGTTTCCCTCGCCCTCTTCTCACTCACAACCGTCGCGCAAGATCGCCTAAAGACCATGCCCGGCTACGAGCAACACGAAAAGGTTGCCAATCAAATTGCCGGATCGGTGAAACTCGGCGCGTTGACGGTCACGTGGAAAGATGCGGGCACGTTCGAGTATTCGCACGACGGTAAAGCGTTTCGCTACGACGTGGCCACGCGCCAAGCGACCGAAACCGGCGCGGCCACAAACGATCGCCTTGGACGTGGCGGTCGTGGCGGCGGAGGAGGTCCGGCGCGCGGGCGGCAATTCGATTCCGCTGTGTCGCCCGACGGAAAATACAAAGCGTATTACAAGGACCGCAACCTCTGGATCAGCGACGCCGATGGATCGAACGCCTCGGCCATCACCACCGATGGCAGCGAGAAGGACCGCATCAAGAACGGCACGGCGAGTTGGGTCTATGGTGAAGAGCTCGCGCAGACCACGGCGATCTGGTGGTCGCCTGATAGCAAGAAGGTCGGCTTCTATCGCTTCGACGAAAGCAAAGTGCCTGATTACTACCTCGGTTTGAACCAAACAAAGATTCAGGACACGCTCGACTCCGAAGCGTATCCGAAAGCGGGCGTCGACAATCCGCAAGTGGACGTTCTGGTGTACGACGTGGCGTCGAAGCACACGCAACGCATGGACGCGCGCAGCGGTCTGCCGCTGAGCGACAACGTGATGGGCTATTACGTGTATCACGTCGCATGGACTCAGGACTCGAGCGCGCTGACGTTCAATCGCGCGAATCGCCATCAGAATGCTGTCGAGTTGACGGCGTGCGATCCCGACAGCGGCAAGTGCCGTGGCGTGGTGAAGGAAGAATGGCTCGACAGTTGGGTGAAAGAAAATCCGGCGATCAAGTATCTGAAAGACGGCAAGCGGTTCATCTGGAGCTCCCAACGCACCGGCTTCGAGAATCTTTACCTCTACGATCTCTCGGGCAAGCTGCTCGCGACGCTCACCGCGAATTCGTTCGACGCCGGCAACGTTGTCACGATTGACGAAGAACACAACGTGGTCTATTACATGGCGCATGACGGCGACAATCACATGAAGATGCAGTTGCATCGCGTGGGCCTCGACGGCAAGGGCGACCGTCGTCTCACCGATCGCGCCTTTCATCACACGGACTTCGTGTCGCCCGACGGGAAATTCTTCGTCGACGTGGCGCAGACGCACGACCATCCGCCCGTGACAACCTTGATGGATGGATCGGGCCAGATGGTCGCCGAGCTCGCCAAGAGTGACACCACTCAGTACGATCAACTCGCATTGAAGCGCGTGGAATTGTTCACGTACAAAGCGGCCGACGGCAAAACGGAGCTGCACGGACTTCTGCATTTCCCGTCAAACTTCGATCCGCAGAAAAAATATCCGCTGCTCGTCTCCGTTTACGCGGGACCCGACACCAATGGCGCGCGCGAAACGTTCACCATGCCGAATCCCATCACCGAGTACGGATTTCTGGTGGCCACCCTCGACTCGCGCAGCGCGGCGGGACGCGGCAAGCGATTCACCGACGCGATCTACCTAAAATTCGGCACGACGGAAATCGACGATCAGGCGGCCGGCGTGAAAGCGTTGTGGTCGCGGCCGTATCTCGACAAGAATCGCGTGGGCATCTTCGGCACTTCCTACGGCGGATACGCTTCGGCAATGGCGTTGCTGCGTTATCCCGACGTTTTCCACGCGGCGTCGTCATCGTCGCCGGTCACCGATTGGCGGAATTACGACACGATCTACACCGAGCGCTACATGCGTACGCCCGAGGAAAACAAAGCGGGGTACGACGCGGGATCGCTAATGACTTACGCACCGAATCTCAACGGACGCCTGCTGCTCTACTACGGATCGGCGGACAACAACGTGCATCCGTCGAACATGATGCAGTTCATCCGCAAGCTACAGGAAGCCGGCAAAAGTTTTGAAGTGCAGGTGGGACCGGATCAAGGACACTCCGGTGTGAACCAGGCTCGCATGATGGAATTCTTCATTGAAAACCTGGTTCTGGCGAAATCCGCGGGCACACCGGGAGAAAACAACTAGAACACGTACGGCGGCGGCGTGATGCCCTTCAGCCGCAAATAGACTTCCGCCTGCCCGCGATGATGCGCCGTGTGCGTGAAGTACGACCACAGCAATTCAAACTTCGTTTGCTGGCGCGCGCCCGTGCCGATCGTTTCGCCAAGCTGGTCCACAGTGATTGCCTCGACGGTCTTCTTGCACAACGCGAACGCGTCCTTCAGGAACGGAATTGCGGTGGCTTTGTCGATCGGCACATTGTTCTGATCCTTAGCCCACTCTTGGATCTTCGCGGGCAGTTCGGCTTTTTCGCCCCGTGCGGCGGCGCATGCGCCTATGTTGGCCGTGGCAATGTGCGCCATTTGTTGGCCGAAGCTCATTTCCTCAGGATTCGGTTTAAAGACGTAGCCATTCTCCGGCATCGCCTCGGCCACGGCGATGGTCAATTCGGCGGTGCGCTGCCAGTGTTTCACGAGTGCGTCTTTCAATCCTGCCGGCGCCGGCATTGTTTGGGCAAAGATGGGCGCGGCTGTCACGAGAACTACAATCAAGAGTCTTTTCATAGGAGGTATTATAATCCGACGATGAGATCCAACATGCGGCGTCGAGCGTTTGTCACCGGGATCACGGGGTTGGGCGCGACGATCGCGCTGGCACCCGGAGTTGTCATTCGCCACCTGCGCGCCGACGTGGCCGGTAATCTCACGCGAATCAATCTGAAATTTCTTGTCACCGAAAAAGAAATCCACGCCTGGCACGTGGAGAAAGATTCCAAAGGCGGCCCGACGATCGCCGGTAGCCCGTCGTGGAAGAATTATCTCGCGCTGCTCGAAAAGGAATGGCGTGCCATGGGCGTGGTGGACATTTTCAGAAATCCTTTTACGTATAAGCGCTGGTGGACGAGCGAGTATCCCGACGATTCGCAGTGGTCGCTGCAGGTTGATGGCAAGAAAATCAAGGTGGCGAGTTACGGGTGCAACTCCGGAAGCACATCCGACTCCGGCGTTACCGGCCCGCTCGTCGTTTACAAACAAGGAATGCCGGCCGAGGATTTGAAAGGCAAGATCGCGATTGTGGTGAAGCAGCCGCCGCCCGAGACCGGCGTGATCGGCGATCATGAATTTCTCACCAATCCCGAGACGTTTCCAAATCCTGACGTTCCGCAACGCGCGCGCGGCAACGCCATCACGCCGTTCCCAATCATGGGACTCGGCCCCGCGCAGGCCGCGCTCACAGCCGGCGGCGCGATCGGCGCTGGCGCTATAGGTGCGATCATTGTGATGCCGCTGTCGTTCGAAGCGCTGGCCGGCACGTACACGTTCGGCCCCCCGGCGCTCTACGATCTGCCGACGCTTTATCTTGACAAAGACAGCGGCGCACCAATCGTCGATGCGGCGGCGGCCGGCAAATCCGGCACGCTGCGATTGATCGCGAAGACGGAGCAAGCGGAAACGTATCAACTGTTCGGCTATCTCCCAGGCGCCGATTACAAGACCGCCATGGACAAGCAGATTCTGCTGATCACGCACACGGACGGTCCTTCGATCTCGCAGGAAAACGGCGCGCTCGGCATTGCAGCGATGGTGAAGTATTTCTCGCACATTCCGCAATCGCAGCGGCCGCGTACGCTGATGCTCATGTACGATTGCCGGCATTACATGCCGGGACAGGAGCGTGCGTTCGCCGAACAGGATTACGTCACCAGTCATCCGGACCTCTACAAGAAAGTGATCGCGGCGATGGGCATCGAGCATTTGGGACAAATGGAAGTGGTGGAAGCGCCAGGCGAATCGTATCACCGCACGAATCAGGTGGAAGTGTCGACCGTTTGGACATCGAACAACCAGAAGCTCGTCGACGTGGCGATTCGCGCGATCAAGGACAACAAGCTGCCGCGCGTACAATTGCAAGTGCCCGGACGCAAGGGCGTCCATGGCGGCGAGCAAGGGCCGTGGTATGGACTCGGCGGCATCGCGCGGCGCTTGGGCGTGCCCGGCGCGTCGACGATGGGATCGATGTCGGCGTATTGGTCGACGAAAGCACGCATGGATTATCTCGACACCAAGCAGTTTGTGACGCAGGTCGCCACGATGTGCCAGATTTGCGGCGAGTTGATGCTGGCGGATTTTTCGTGATTTTGCGGTTTGCCGGCTAACAATCGCGGGCGCCCGGCGTCATAATAGTTCGAGATGTCGGAGGTCTACCTATGAGATCGACCGCGGCTTTTCTAGCCGTCGTACTCGGCGCACTCTCGCTTGCCGCGCAAACGGATTCCAAGAAACTCAACTTCGAAGTGGCGAGCGTGAGAGCCACGGACACACCGCCGCAACCAGGCGAATTCGGCGGCATTCGCGCGCTGCCCGGAGGACAAACCTACGTGGCGCGCTTCGTGCCGCTGAAGCTGATGATGAAGTTGATGTACAAAATCAGCGACGCGCAGATTGTCGGCGGGCCCGACTGGATCAACACCGATCGCTTCGACGTGCGCGCGAAGTCCGAGCAACCCACCACGCTCGACAATCTGCACATCATGTTTCAGAACATGCTGGTCGATCGTTTCCAAATCAAATTTCATAAGGAAACGCGCACGATGCAGGCGTTTTTCATCACCGTCGACAAAGGCGGATCGAAAATGAAAGTGAACGAAGAACCGGAGCCGTTTGAGATTCCCATTCAGCGCACCGGCGGCGGACCGCCGCCCGCGCCGCCCGAATTTACAGGCCATCGCGTGAACATGGAATATCTCAGTTGGTTCCTTAGCCAGCAACTGAACGGCGCGCAGCAAATCGACAAACCGGTGGTCGATCAAACCGGCTTGAAGGGATTTTACGATTTCAAGCTGACATATGCGCCCGATCTTTCCGGGCGTGTGGGGCCGAACGGCGAACTGCCGCCGACATTCGACGGTCCCGCGTTGGGGGAAGCGCTGCGCCAGCAGCTAGGGTTGAAGCTCGAATCGACGAAGGGTCCCGTGGAAGTTTTCGTGATCGATCACGTCGAGAAGCCGAAGGAAAACTAGGATTGGTCCGTGAATTCCTTTAGGCCGCTCCTGCAAAGGGCGTCGTAAAAGCGATGACGGCTCGCCGCTAATTCTCCGCCGGCATTTTCTCCACCGCGTCGATCACCAACTGCGTGACGTTGGCCTTAAGCGGTTCAAGACGCAATCCCATCGCTTTGAGGCTATCGACCAGCGTACTTCCCGTCGGCTCGGCCGCGGCCGGTGCGTCCGACATCGGCAGATTTCCGTTGCGCGCGGCGATGGTACGCATGTCGTCGATCGAAAGCTCGACGATCGCGTGATAGGTGCCTTTCATCTCGGTCATGTCGATCACGGGACGATCGAGGAAGCGCGTCGCCAGATCGCACAATCCTTCCATGGTTAGATCTTGTTCCATGTGGATCGTGTTGCCCATCGGCGCTTGTGAAACCTTTTGATTGCCCGTGGCCGCCGCGGGCGTCGGCGCGTCGTCCACGCCGGCCTCGCGTAACTTGGCGCCGGTTTTGGCGACCATCATCGCGAAAACGGATTGTTCCTTCTCGACGCGGTGAAACTGGATATGGAAGCGTTCGATCAGAAGCGCTTGCAGCATTTCCGGCGCTTGACTCTTCGACGCGCCCTGGGGCAGTGCGGCTTGCACGGTGAATCTCTGCGCGCTCGCGCCCGTTGCCGAAAGCCACGGCGGTCCAACCACTTGGAATGAGCGCACGCGAAACGCTGTGTTGATTAGCTCGCCGAGCGTCGCGCTCGCAATGTAGACTCGCGCGTTGTCGACAATCATCGCCGACGCATTGTTCCGGCCCATCGTCGGGCGATCCGGCGGCGGCGCGGCTTTGATCGAGGCCACTTCAAACGTCGCCGGTTTGGCTTGCGCGGCGGCCAGGGAGGCTAGAGCCATTATTAAAGAGACGAGCAGTTTCCGCATGTCTGAATCCTATCGCCGAACGCACGTGCAGACGTTGTAGTATTTTGTCAATGAAACCGATAACTAGCCGGGTGTTGTCGATCGTTCTTTTCACGGCCTCGGTCGCCGTTCCAAACAGTGTGGCGCAATATCCCGTGGCGTGGGAACAGCCGGGCAAGATCGGTCCGGAATCGACGAATCGCAACGGAATCGCCTTCGACGTCGCGTCGCCGCCGGTGCCGTTGAAAGATCGCGAGCCGTTTAAGACGGTGGCGAATCAGGTTTTTGCGATTCTTCTGCGGATGCCGACCCTCGCGCAGCCGCGCGGCTTTGACGTGCTCACCTTCGGCAGCGCGGAATCCATTGACGCCGAAGGAGACACGCGCAGCTCGAGACCGCACCACATCAACGGATACATGCGCATTCGCATACCGGTTTACTTGAATACCGGAGGCCGGATCATCCAAAGCCAGGAAGCATTCGCTGCGGAGATCACCGTGGTGTCGAACGATCTCGTGCGGCTCGCCGGTCTCGACAAAAGCGTTCAATCGATCGAAGACGGCCAAGGGAAAATGTATTTTCCCGCGCCGCACCCGTCCGGTTCGTCGCCGCACGGAGCGCAGTGGGGAAATTGGACCGTGATGACCCATCGCGGCGCGCCGGTCTTCAAGCCGGTAACGCAGGAGCGCGTTCTCAACGCGATCATCGAGACGGCGCAACACACTCTCGAGGGATTCGAGAAGGGCATCAAGGAGAATCAAGCGACGCTCGAACAAGTGCACAAGTCGAACCCGGAAATGTGGAACAAAATGCACGAGACGCTCGAGAAAATGCAGAAGGGCTTCGAGGATCAAGCCGCGCCGTACCGCAAATTCATCACCGATACGCGCAGCCGCATGGCCGCGATGCCTTCGGCTGAGCGGCAAGCGCCGGCGCGCGTCAAGACCAACACCCAGCCGTGCTGCGGACCCCTGTTGTTGGCTGCCGCCGGCGAAGCCGGGGCGCAAGATCTGGTTGCGGTGAATCCCGATTTCTTCGATGCGTCGTTGCCGGCGACCGCGCCGCAAATCTTGGCTGTTATGATCAGCCAGCAAGTAAAGGGATGGCCGGGCGGCGCGCTTGACCGGAAAATTTCCGAGGAACTCGACTGGCGGGCGCTCGAGGCGCTATTGAAATAGCTACGTCCGTGGACGGCGTGCATCCACCGCCGTTTGCAGCGCGACTTCGCGCGTAAGACGAATGATCTTTTGTTCCTGCTCGATCACCTTTGCGTAGAGCAGCAGGATCATGAAGAGCAGTCCCGGCAGCGCGAGATAGAAAATCAGATCCGCGCCGCGGCTGATGCCGACTTTGTGCGCGATGGTGTTGGTCAACTCAGGATCGAGCACGAAGAAAACGCTGGCAGCGCAAAACACCAGCACGATCAGCCGATTCCTGAGCAGCGAACGGAAGCGGAGCATGTACGTTCCCAGCAGCGCCAGCAAAACCAGAATCAACAGCGGCTGAAATGCAATCATCGGAAAACCCTCCGCACAACCAAGTCGATCAGAATGTTGATGGCGTTCCACCCCGACTGTCCCTTTTGCCGCGAATAGTCGGTGTAACGAACGCTCGCGGGCACTTCCACCCAGCGCAGCTTCAACCTGTGAATTTCGGCGGGGATTTCCGACCCATGCGCGAAACCCGGCTCGCGAAGTCGGACTGCCTCGAAGCCGCGGCGCGAGAAGGCGCGAAATCCGATGTGCGCGTCGGTCAAAGGCAGCCGGGTGCTGAACGCGGAAAACAGGACGGCCGCGCGCAAGAGCAATCGGCGCGCCGGCGGGACTTTCCGGCGATCTTCTTCCCGCATGAAGCGCGAACCGAGCACCACGTCCGCGCGGCCCTCGCGCAGCGGCGCGAGCATCGCGGGAATCTGCTGGGCGTCGTGCTGGCCATCGGCGTCGAAGTGTACGACGAACTCGGCGCCATTGCGCCGCGCGTACTCGACGCCCGTTTCCGTGGCCGCGCCCGCTCCGAGATTCACGGCGTGGTGCAGCCGCACGATCGGCAATCCGTCGAGCGCCTCTGCCGTTCCGTCCGTCGATCCATCGTCGACGACCACCACCGTGTATCCCGCGGCGATCAGCGGTTCGACGGTCGCGCGAATCACCGACGCCTCGTTGTGCGCGGGGATCACGATGTATGTGGACGCGTTGTCCATGGGAGTCCGGTTTGAGTTTAGCTCACTGCACGGCGGGACACCCAGGAAATGGCGCGGCGGCGATGTTCACCATGGTAAACAGATGCGGTCCGCGTTCTTGGATCAGGAAGTAATAGGTGGGCGCGGGAGGATCATCCGGTTTCGAGTCCAGGTGCTCCATCGACCACGCGACTTGCACGTAGCGTCCGGAAGGGGCCTTGGGGCTGCACACTACTGGTTCGGAAGCTTCTTCAACATAGAAGGTTTTCGTCTTCAATCGCGAGTTATGCCACTCGGCGAGGCGCGGAGACCACTCCTTCTCCGAGACCGGCGCGGCCTCTTCCCACGGCAGATCGGACCATTCCTGCGTGAAATCCTTCGCCGAAAACGCGAACGGTTCCACTCTCTTCGCCCCCCGGCCGATGTCGTAGCGATAGACGCGACGGCGCGAGAATCCGGGCTCGAGTCCGTACGCGTCCATTTCCAGGATGAGCTCGCTTGGCGTCACGTGCATGTCGTAATCGTACCCATGGTTGTCGTGCTCGCTCGATAGCACGGCGCTGGCCGACGCGCCTTCTACGCGATACAGCGATGTATGTAGCACCGTCCAACTCGACCCGCACTGCACAGGAAATCGCGTGATGGCGAGCAGCGGATCGCCGTGGTCGTTGCGCCAGGAGAATCGAACTTCCGCGACGTGGCTTCCCCACATTGTGCTCCAACTCGCGACGTGGTAGTCGGCCAGGATCATTTGCCGTCCGCGTGCGGTGAAGTGATAAACATAAACGGAATCGTTCTCGCCGCAGGGCACGGATTCCCCGACGATCACCGCGACGTCGCTCTGGGGATTGGGCGCGCGTTGAATCTCCAGCCGTGAAATCCAGCCGAACTCATGCCCGCCCGCCTCGGGGCCGCCTGCGTTGCCGAGAATGCCGGCGCGATCCGCCCGTTGACGCATGTCCCATTGCAGACGGTCGGCTGATTTCTCGAACTCCGTCAAGGTTGCCGGCATTTGTTCATCGATCCAATCGCGCAATTGGTCGCGAAAAGATTTCGTGGCGACTTCGGCTTCGTCGGGACTATCCGGTAGTTCCCGCGCCCGCAGCGATCGAGCTTCTTCGGCGAGGCGATTGAGCCGTACATTGCTAGGCAGGGCCGGCGCGACATATTCGGTAGGATCGATGCGTCGCGCCGTGTCGCCGTCCACTTTGTATCGCCGGACTTGCGTCGCGTTCTTTCCCGGCTCCTTGTATTCGATGAGCAATTCGTGCGGGCTTACCTTTAGGTTTGGACTGAACGGCTCCGCGTTGTCCACCAAAACAGAACCGGAGAGAATCGGTTTGTCCTTGGCTGCGGCAAGGAACGGCACATGGAAGACCTTGTAGCTCAGCTCCTGCTCAGGTTGTGACCGAACCAAGACCAGGCGATCTCCATGCTCATCGGGGTCGGAAATCTGCATCTCGCCTTGTTGATTATTGAGAACGCGCTGATGGGAATCCGGATCGAAACGGTAGAGGGACAGATCGGACCAATTTACGGTGACAAGCACCCAATCAGGAGTCTCATCGGATCGCGTCAGGCGAAGATGCACAAAACCGAGGTCTTCGTATTTCACTGATTGATCGAGCTCGTCGTTTAGATCCCACTCGAGCCCTAGGAAATCGCGATCGAGAGCCGCGCGATTCTGAGGCAATCGCAGGTCCAGCCAATCAGCCAACGCGTTCTTGAATGAGACCGTAAGACGTGGCACGCCGCCCTTCGGTTTTTCCAACCGCCCGGCTTCCGCCTCCAGTTTTTCCCGGGCGTCCTTGAGCGTCTGCGCAGAGACCCTTTGCGCAGGGGGCGCCTGTGCTAGCCAGAAGCCCGCGAGGACAAGTACCAACAGAAAAATACTTTGCCGCTTCACTGCGTTACTCCGATTTCGTCCGGCCCTTCATTTCCTCAAACTCCGCGGCGAGCCGCCGCACGGTGCGCAAGATTTCCGGCAATCGCTCGTACGCCGCGGTCGCACGCAGCCACTGGCGATTGTCGAACGCCGGCGAGCCCGAGACCATCTTGCCGGCTTCTACGTCGTGCGACGTCGCGCTTTGCGCGGTGATCACCACGTCGTCGCCCACCGTGAGATGCCCCGCGAGCGCGGCTTGTCCCGCCATCACGACGCGCTTGCCGATGTGCGTCGATCCCGCGACGCCTACTTGCGCGCAGAGCAAAGCGTCTTGGCCCACGTCGCAGGAGTGTCCGATTTGCACCAGGTTGTCGATCTTCGCGCCGCGGCGCACGATCGTCTCACCGAAATTGGCGCGATCGATGCAGGCGTGCGCCTGCACTTCCACGTCGTCTTCGAGCACCACGATACCCGAGCCGGGGATTTTGTAGTGACTGCGGTCGGCGCGTTGCGCGAACGCGTATCCGTCGCCGCCGATAATCGCGCCGTTTTGCAAAATCGCGCGATCGCCGATTTTGCAGAATTCGCGCACCACCGCGTGGCTGTGCGCCAGAAAGTCGTGACCAATTTGCGCGCCGGGATAAATGCAAACGTGCGGATGCAGCACCGCGCGATCGCCGATTGTTGCGCCGTCGCCGATGGTCACGTAAGATCCGATGCTGGCCTCGGCGCCCACTCGCGCCGTCTCGGCGATGATCGCAGTGGGATGCACGCCGGCCGGCGGTCGCGGTGGCTGATAGAACAATTCGATGACCTTCGCGAACGTCAGGTATGGATTTTCCGAGCGCAACGCGGGAACGCCGGGATTATTCGCATTCGGACCGAGCACCACCGCGCCCGCGCCGGTTTTTTTCAAGTGCACGGCATAGCGCGGATTCGAAAGGAAGGTGATCGTGCCGGGCGGGGCGTGTTCGATGCCGGCGACGCCGGAGATTTCCACCGCGCCGTCGCCTTCCACTGTACCTCCCACGCGTGCGGCGATGTCGGAGAGCTTCATGAGACTGCCTTTATGAGAAAAGCCCCATCTGTTTGTCGGAAGGCTCGGCTGTTTTCTTCTTGCGGGTCGGCGCGGCCGCCGAGCCGATCACGCCCAGCACCGTCAAATCGGCGAGCGCCTCCTTGGGCACGAAAATCCTCTGGCTATTCGCGAACGGATCGGGCGGCGTGATCGTGAACCCTCGCGATTCCAGCAGCAGCAAGTTGTTCGGCAAGATTCCTTCGATCACTTCGTTGTCCTTGAAGCGCAGCCGCAGCCACAATCCTTCAAGCTTGGGACGCGACTGGAAGACCTTGCGTTCCTGCTGATCGTTTTTTTCCTCGAAATCGCGCACGAAGTGCACGGCTTTCACTTGCCCGTAGGGAAGCACGGCCACTTGGCTATCGATAGTCATGATTTCCACGCCTTGATCGTTCAAAAACGCCGCGGGATTCACCCATCCGCGCAGCGGTTCTTGTCCGTTGCGTTTGAGAATCACTTTTTTGTGCGTGGACGAACTCATCTCTTGTTTGGCCACAGGCGCTTGTGGTGGCCCGCGATGACGCCCGCAGGCCATGTGTTAGTATAGCTTCTTACAGGGTTGCGGGGAGCCTTCCTAGATTGTCCGAGAACAAGCGCGAAATCCTCAAGTCGGCCGGCTTGATCACTACTCTCAGTCTGCTGAGCCGCGTGTTCGGATACGTTCGCGACCAGCGCGTGGCCTTCTTATTGGGCACCACTCCCGTCGCTGACGCTTTCACGCTGGCCTACCGGATTCCCAACCTGCTCCGCCGCCTGGTGGCGGAAGGCTCGATGACCGCCGCGTTCATCCCGGTTTTCTCGAAGTACCTCACGGAAAAAGATCAGGACGAAGTTTGGGATTTCGCCAACCGTATGTTTTGGACGCTGTCGCTGATTCTCGCGTCGCTCGCGGTTCTCGGCGTGATTTTTTCACCGCTGTTAGTGCGTATGTTCACGCTCGATCCCGCGCTTTTTCCATCATTCGTCGTGCAGACGTTCCACATGTCGCCGTCGAAACTGCCGATGGACGAAACGGTGCTGCTGAACCGCCTGATGTTTCCCTACATTTTCTTCATCGGAATGTCGGCGCTGGCCATGGGCATTCTGAACAGCTACCGGATTTTCGGCGTGCCCGCGTTTACCCCCGTGGTGCTGAATCTCAGCATCATCGCGCTCTCGTTTTGCAGCCGATGGTTTGGACACCCCAGTTACGCGCTGGCCGTGGGCGTTGTCATCGGCGGCCTGCTGCAAATCGCCATCCAGGTTCCCCTGCTGTGGAAACAGGGAATGCATTTCAAACTGGGGATTTCCTTCTCGCATCCGGGAATTCGCCGCGTCGGCAAACTGATGTTGCCGGGGATCATCGGCATCGGCGTTCCGTACATCAACTTCACCGTCGACACCGTGTTCCTGACGCGGCCGATCATGCCGGACGGCTCGCTGCTCTCGCTCAGCGTCGCCGATCGCGTGATGGAATTGGTGCTCGGCGGCTACGCCATCGCGGTGGGCACGGCGATCCTTCCGATGATGTCGCGCCACGCCGCGGAGAAAAACATCGCCGAGCTGAAAAACACGTTGGCGTACTCGTTGAGAATCGTCTCGTTCATCACGATTCCCGCGATGGTGGGATTGATCTTGATGCGCCGGCCGATTATTCAAGTGCTCTTCCAGCACGGCAAGTTCAATGCGGCGTCCACCGAACTCACCGCCTGGGCGCTGATGTTCTATTCGATTGGCTTGCCTTGGTTCGCGCTAAGCAAAGTGCTGGTGCCGGCGTTTTACTCCACACACGACACGCGCACGCCGGTGAAAGTGGCCTTCGGAATCATGTTCGCGAATATCGTGATGAACCTGATGTTCCTGAAGCTGCTGTTGAACGGCGGACCGCCGCTGGCGACGTCGCTCGCGGGCGTGTTGAACAGCGTGATCCTCTACCAGATTTTCGAAACCCGTTACGGCGACATCGGATGGCGTCACGTGCGCGAGGCCCTGGGGCGGATCATGGTGGCGTCGTGCGGCATGGGCGTGGCGGTGTGGTTGCTGCTGCGCGTGGTGAGCTTTTCCACGAAACACGCCCTGTGGTATCGCGCCGGCTTGCTGACGCTCGTGCTGGCCTTCGCCACCAGCATTTATTTTGGCCTTTGCTGGCTGATGCACTGCGAAGAGCTCAGTGACATCTATGGTATCGCGCGGCGCAAACGCGCGGTCGGTCCCGACATTGCGGTGGAATAATGAGTACGTGGACCGCCTGATCGCCGAATTCCTGAACTATGTGCAGGTGGAGAAGCGCCTGTCGCTGAATACGGCGTCGAACTACAGGCGGGATCTCAAGCGATTCGCGGCGTGGTGTGCCGCGCGGAGTCTGGACGCGTCCGCGATCAAGCACGCGCATTTATCCGAATACCTGGGCGATCTCTACAAAGCCAAGCTTGATGCCCGAAGCGTGGCGCGACATATTTCAACGCTGCGCGGGTTTTTCCGGCAATTGCTCCTGGATCGCCGCATTGCTGAAGATCCAACCATCAATTTGGAATCGCCGAAAACGTGGAAGACGCTGCCCAAAGCGATCACCATGGCCGAAGTGGATCGCCTCCTCGCTCCGAGCGCGCCTCAGCCGCACAAGCATCAAGCCAGCGCGCAGCGCGACGACGCTATGATCCACTTGCTTTACGCCACGGGACTGCGCGTCTCCGAGCTCGTCAACCTGAAGGAAGAAAACTGGCATGAGGACGACGGCATCGCGATCCTCCAAGTAACCGGAAAAGGCGACAAGCAACGCCTCACGCCCGTCGGCCGGCAAGCCGCCGAGTTGGTCCGCGAGTATCGGCGGACTGCAAGGCGCCAGCTTCTGGGGTCCCGCAACTCGGGCTATGTTTTTGTGACCGCTCGCGGTAAGCCGATGTCCCGGCAGAGTTTCTGGCAGATAATCTCGCACCGCGGACGGCTTGTGGGAATCGACCGGCCCATCACGCCGCATTCGCTCCGCCACAGCTTCGCAACGCATCTGCTTGAAAATGGGGCGGATCTCCGTTCCGTGCAGCAACTCCTGGGACACGCCGACATTTCCACCACGCAGATCTACACGCACGTGGTCTCGAGTCGCCTGCAACAGATTGTAAATCAACATCATCCACGAGCCTAGAGTATCCCAATAGGTCCATGGCTATTGGCTATCTTGCCACCCTGCCTCAACCTTATTCTTGAACATTTTGCAAAAATGCCTTAATGTTCAACTGAATAGTTTTGCGAACATGCCGGACTTTCTCTTCCTGTTGGAAAGTCGTTTAAATCCGGACCAGTACCGGGTTGTGGAACAAGTGCAGGCGGCCGCTGCCGAGCACGAACTTCACCTGTACCTGGTGGGCGGAGCTCTGCGCGATCTGATTTACGGCTATCCCATTCGAGACATTGATTTTGCGGTGGAAGGCCAGGCCGTGAAAGTGGCCAAGAGCCTGCTGAAACGCGCGCCCGACGCGAAGAGTATTGTCGCCGACTTCGATGAGTCGATGCGCTCGGCTTACCTCACCTATCCCAGCGGTTTGACTGTGGAAATCAGCGCGTGCCGCACGGAACGTCGTGGGCGGCCGGGACAAAAGCCGCAAATCGAGTTCACGGGCATCTACGACGACCTGCGACGCCGCGACTTTTCGATGAACGCCATCGCGTTGTCGCTGAATCCCAATTCGCGCGGGCTGCTGCTCGATCCCAACAATGGCGTGGCCGACATCGAACGCCACGAAATCCGTACGTTGTCCAGTGCCGCGTTCACCGACGATCCGGTCCGGTTGATCCGGGCGATTCGTTTCAAGACGCGGCTGCGCTTCAACCTGGACGAACGCACCGAAGAGCAATTCCGTGCCGCGCTCGATTCGGGCGCCATCAAGAACGCCAGTCCCTCGGGATTGCACAACGAGTTTCGCGAGATGGGGCGCGAGGAAAATCCGGTGGAGATTTTGAAGGCACTCGAGAAAGAAGGACTCACCACCGCCTTCCATCCGCGCTTCGTGGGATCGAAGCTCAATCTCAACGGCTTGACCGTGGTGCAGAAGCTCGCGCGCAGCATCGAGGACGTGGGCATTCCGGTGCGCTTCCAAGGTCCGTTCTTCTACTTCTTGCAGGACAAACTGCCGGCGCGAGATCGCAACGATTTGCTGAAGCGCATGGCCATGAAGCGCAGCGATCAGGAGATTTGGACGTCGCTGGAGCCGCGCACCAAGAAACTGGTGCAGGAATTGTCGGGCAAAGCGGCGGCCACGCCGTCGAAAACGTACAAGCTCTTGGAAGAACAGCCGGGCGAGTTGCTGCTGTTCCTGCTGATGAAGTTCCCGCAGAAAAAAATTCAGGACAAAGTGAAGAATTACCTGCACCGCCATCGCAAGATGCGCCAGACGCTGCCGCGGATGGAACTGGAAACCTTGGGCGTCGCGCCGGGAACGCCGAAATTCCAGCAAGTGCTCGACGCGTATTTCTGGGCGCTGCTGGACGGCAAGGTGCGCTCGTCGAAGGAACCGATCAAGCCGCTGAAGAAGGCGATCGCCGAAGTGGAAGCGGGCGGGGAAAAGGCCGCCAAGGCGGCCTCGTAACTCCCCCACTGCGTTACAATCAAGTGAGAATGGAACGCTTGGAAATGCGTGCCAAGCACCCGCTGACGATTCGCTGGTGCCACTGGATCAATTTTCCGCTCCTCGCCTTGATGCTCTGGAGCGGCCTCTGGATTTATTGGGGCAACGACGTTTACTTCATCGGTTGGGGATCGCACAAGCTCTTTCCCTTCTTTCCCACGGCTTTCTACAACGCGCTCGGCTTGGCACAACATCTGGCCGACGGCTTGGCGTGGCACTTCTTCTTCGGATGGCTCTTCGCGATCAACGGTGTGATCTACGTGCTGTACACGATCGTGTCGGGCGAGTGGCGATACCTCGTTCCGGGCCGCGAGTCGTTTCGCGAAGCGATTCTCGTGATGCTGCACGACTTGCGCATCTACAAAGGTCCGCTGCCGGACAAAAAATTTAATGGCGCGCAGCAATTTGCCTACACGGGCGTGATCGTGATGGGCGCGCTCTCGGTGATCAGCGGACTTTCCATCTACAAGCCGACCCAGCTCGCCTGGCTCACAAGCTTGCTCGGCGGATACAAAGCTGCGCGCGTGGAGCATTTTCTTCTCACCATCGGGTACGTCGGATTTTTCATGATCCACATTTCGCAAGTGGTCCGCGCGGGATGGAATAATTTCCGCTCGATGGTTTCCGGATACGAGTTGGTGAAAAGCGATGAGTGAAGAGAACAAAACGCCGCTTCTTGCGCCGGAGCCGCCGCCCGATCCCGACGAGGCGGCAGCCGCACGCGAAGCGCTCGAACGTAAGATCACGGAAGGGAATCGCGAGGTCCTCGCGCGCATGAAAGCGAAAACGCGCCGCAGCTTTCTCACGGCGGGCGGCGCAGCCGTTGCGGGACTCGCGGCGTTCAAATGGCTCATGTCGCGGCGTCAGGAAGGCGGCGAGCCGTGGCCGTTGCGCCGCATGATGGGAATCAACGAAGAACTTTGGCACGATTATTTTTCCACCGGTCATCTCGCGCCCGATTTCACCGGGAAGAAGCCGCTCGAAAACAAAGTCAACTCCGACATCGGCCTGCAAGACGACCTCGACGCAGACGCCTGGAAATTGCAAGTCACGGGACTCGATGGCCGCGACGAGGCGCTCCTGCTCACGCTTGACGATCTGCGCCATTTGCCGCGCACCACCATGACCACCGAGTTCAAGTGCGTGGAAGGTTGGAGCGCGGTGATGCAATGGTCGGGCGTGCGGTTTTCCGACTTCATGAACGCGTTCGCGCCCGCCAAACCCGACACGGGTGGCCTTCGTCCGGAATACGCGTCGCTGGAAACGCCGGATCATTCCTATTACGTCGGTATGGAGATGGATTCGCTGCTGCATCCGCAAACGTTGTTGGCGTACGAGATCAACGGATCGCCGCTGCCTCCGGAGCACGGCGCGCCGCTGCGGCTGGTCACGCCGCTGAAGTACGGATTGAAGCAGATCAAGCGCATCGGTTCGATCAACTATCAAACGAATCGTCCCGCGGATTATTGGGCTGAGCGCGGATACGACTGGTACGACGGATTGTAAACCGAGGCCCGAGTAAGCGGCTCGTTTCGTCCAACGACTTGGGCCTCGGGCCTGGGGCCTCGGTTTTGATATCCTTTCCGCATGGCATCTTCCTCGGGTATCGAGTCCATTCTTCACGAAAATCGCATATTTCCTCCCGCGCCGGAGTTCAGCGCGGCGGCGCACGTCAAGACTATGGCGGAGTACGAAGCGCTGTGCCGCCGCGCCGACCAAGATCCTGAAGCCTTCTGGGAATCCGTGGCGCGCGAGTTGCATTGGTTCCAACCGTGGACGAAAGTGCTCGAGTGGAACGCGCCGTTCGCCAAATGGTTCAACGGCGGCAAAATCAATCTTTCCTACAATTGTTTGGATCGCCATTTGTCCACGGCGCGCCGTAACAAGGCCGCGATCATCTGGGAATCCGAGCCCGGCGAAGTCGTGACGCTGACGTATCAGCAACTCCACGGCGAAGTGTGCCGCTTCACCAACGTGCTGAAGAGCGCGGGCGTTAACACGGGCGATCGCGTGGCGATCTACATGGGCATGTCGCCCGCGCTGCCGATCGCGATGCTGGCATGCGCGCGATTGGGCGCGCCGCACACGGTGGTCTTCGGCGGATTTTCCGCTGTCGCGCTCGCCGATCGCATTCAGGATTGCCGGGCGTCGTGCGTCATTACGCAAGACGGTGCGATACGCCGCGGCGCTGAGTTGAAACTGAAAGCGATTGTCGACGAAGCGCTGCTTTCCTGTCCCACGGTCAAGCGCGCGATTGTCTATCGCCGCACGGGATCGCCGCAACAGATGCAACCAGGCCGCGATTTGTGGTGGCACGAAGAAATGTCGCGCGCTTCCGACGAGTGCGAAGCGCTGCCGCTCGACGCGGAACATCCTTTGTATTTGCTCTACACCTCGGGAACGACCGGCAAACCGAAAGGAATCCTGCACACCACGGGCGGATACTCCGTCGGCACGTACGCGACCACGAAATGGGTTTTCGACTTGAAAGAAACCGACGTCTACTGGTGTACCGCCGACATCGGATGGGTGACCGGTCACAGTTACTTGGTCTATGGTCCGCTGCAAAACGGCGCGACTGTGCTGATGTACGAAGGCGCGCCGTTCACGCCCACGCCTGATCGCTTCTGGATCATGATCGACAAGCACAAAGTGAACGTGTTTTACACCGCGCCCACGGCGATCCGCTCGTTCATGCGTTTGGGCGACGAGCATCCGCGCAAGTATGCAATGAAATCGCTGCGGTTGCTGGGCAGCGTCGGCGAGCCGATCAATCCGGAAGCGTGGATGTGGTATCGCGACGTGATCGGACGCAACCGCTGTCCGATTGTCGATACGTGGTGGCAAACCGAAACCGGCGCGATCATGATTTCGCCGCTGCCGGGCGCTACCCCCACGAAACCGGGATCGGCCACGCGTCCGCTGCCGGGAATCGCCGCCGACGTAGTGGATCGTGAAGGCAATCCGGTGCCGCCGGGATCGGGCGGCTTCCTCGTAGTGAAAAAACCGTGGCCGTCGATGCTGCGCACGATCTACGGCGATCCGGAACGATTCCGGCAAACATATTTTTCCCAAATCCCCGGAATCTATTTCACCGGCGACGGCGCGCGCAAAGATTCGGACGGTTACTTTTGGGTGATGGGCCGCATCGACGACGTACTGAACGTCTCGGGGCATCGCTTGAGCACGATGGAAGTGGAGAGTGCCCTGGTAGCACATCCAAAAGTCGCGGAAGCGGCTGTGGTTGGGCGTCCCGACGAGATCAAGGGGCAAGCACTGGCGGCGTTCGTCACGCTACAGGCAGGAGTTCCGGCGACGAACGAGCTGAAGGACGAGTTGCGCGCGTGGGTCGCGAAAGAAATCGGCGCGATGGCCAGGCCGGACGACATTCGTTTCAGCGAAGCGCTGCCGAAAACGCGCAGCGGAAAAATCATGCGGCGATTGCTGCGCGAGGTCGCGACGGGCGCGGAAGTGAAGGGCGACGTCACGACGCTCGAGGACTTCAACGTGATCTCGAAGCTGCGCGCGCAGGAAGAGGAGTAATGTTTCGGCGCCACACGCGGGCCGCTGATGCCTAGTGTGCTTCGGCCCTATCCCTTCTCTTCCGGCAGACTCGCTTCCCGCCACGACCTGATCCCGCCGGCCATCGACAACACATTCGTGTAGCCCATCTTTTGCAGCGCGTCGCCGGCCAGCGCGGAGCGAAATCCGCCGCCGCAGTAGATCACCAGCTTCGCCGATTTGTCCGGCACCGCTGCTTCGATGTCGCGCTCGATTATTCCTTTGCCCAAGTGTTTCGAGCCGGCCGCGCGTCCCGCCGCCCACTCGTTGTCCTCGCGGCAATCGATGAATTCGAATTTTTCGCTGGACTGCTGCATCGCGCGCACTTCGGCGACCGTCACTTCTTTCACACGCGACTTCGCGTCATCGACGATTTTCAAAAACTCCGGTGAATGCTTCACGTAGGCTCTCCTATTTCTTCTTGCTGGGTGGCGCCTTCAAGAAATGCCGCAGATACAAAACCAATCCCCAGCGTTCATTCTCCGAGTACTTTCCTTCAAACGCCGGCATCGGATTGCGTCCCTTGGAGATCTTGTAGAACAGCTCGCCATCGCTCATCGGGATCATCACCGCCGACGAAGTAAAATCCGCCGGCCGCGTTCCTAGCTGCTCTGCCTCGGGACCCCTGCCGTCGCCGCGATCGCCGTGACAAATGGCGCAGGAATCGTTGTACAGAAGGCGGGCCTTTTTCGCGAACGGCGACTCCGTAGTCAGCGGATTCACGCGTTCCGACGCTTCGCGTGGCACGGGCCAGTTATCGTCGAACGGACTCGCCGGCGCAATCGTGATGGCCGCCAGCAGAATCAACCCACCCACTGTAAATCTCATGCCGACAGTATACCTACAATTCCTTTGCCAGAAAGCGAGCCATTCCCACGCCGTCGATCCACTTGAACGGCGACACGCCCGTGGTGTAATGACCGCACGGCAGCACCATCTCGCGATAGCGCAGGCCGAGCCGCGCATAGCTCGCGACAAATTCCTGCGACAAGTCTGGCGGAAACGAGAGATCGTAGCGCGCCCAAACAATCAGCGTCGCGACATCGCGGCCGACGAAGCGATCGACGTACGTCACGGGACTGATCACTTCCCAGTGACGCTGCAAGTCTTCTAACGTGATGTTGCCGCGCAGGCTCGCTGCCACGTGCGTCGTGGATAGTCCGCGCCACACCACGTCGGCGAAGCGCGCCGATACGTGATTGCACGCTTGCGCTTTCACTCGCTTGTCATGGGCGGCCGCGATGAACGCGATGCACGAGCCGAGACTCGTGCCGAGTATGCCGATGCGCGTGAATTCGCGCGACTCCAGCCAATCAACGCACGACCGCGTGTCGATCACCGCTTGCCGATTCGCGTGCACGGTGCGCCCCACGTTCGCGGATACTGCGTAATCGGCGCGCGTGAGTCCGGCGGGCATGCGGCGATCGTGATACGGCATACTCATGCGCAGCGCGGATACGCCGAAAGCGTTCAGCAAGCGGCACAACCCCATGTGTCCGCTCTCGTCGGAGTTCCACTGCGGAAGCACCACCACCGCGGGACCGCGCTTGCCGGCCTTCGAAGGGAACCAGCGCGCGTAAACTGTGTTGTTCTCCGGATACGGTGTGTGCAGCGCGCTTGTGAACGTGAGCTGTCCGTCCGCTTCCAAGTGAAAATCGTGCGGACGCTCGTAACCAAAAAGTCTTTCGCTCAGCGATGAATCGAGAACCGGCGCCGTTTCTCCCGCGCGACCGCCCACCCACTCCGCGCCCCACTCAAACGGCCGGCACACACGCGCGGGACTTCCTGACTTGCTGGTGTCGTGCAGACGGCGCTCCCAGCGATGCATCCACTTTCCGTAAATTTTCAAACGCCGATGTCCTCGTTCCAAAGATGGGGATGCGCGGCAATGAATTCGCGCATCAACTGTATGCACTCTTCGTCTTGCGCCACCGTTACCGACACGCCTTGCGATCGCAGATAGTCCTCGGGACCGCAAAAGGTGCGGTTCTCGCCCGCCACCACGCGCGGAATCCCGTAGAGCAAAATCGCGCCGCTGCACATCGCGCACGGCGACAGCGTGGAGTACATCGTGCAATCGCGATACACGTCCGCGGAGTGGCGGCCGAGATTCTCCAGACAATCCATCTCGGCGTGGCGGATCGCGCTGCCCATCTGCACGCGCCGATTGTGTCCGCGGCTGATGATGCGCGGCGCGCTGCCCGGTGTTTCCAACACCAGCACCGCGCCGATGGGAATTCCTCCTTCGGAAAGTCCCTGGCGCGCCTCGGCGAGCGCGGCGCGAAGATACTCATCCATGCACAATCCATTCTATTATGAAGATGTGAAACGTGGGCTTCCGCGGGCGCGCTATCGCCCGTTTTTCGCGATCTTGTGCGCGATCTTCTCGTTCGGCGTCTCGGCCGCGGCGCAAGGTGCAGACAACGTGCTCGTGGTGATCAACGAGAACTCCGCGCCATCGCGCGAAGTGGGCGAATATTACCGTCAAAAACGCGGAATTCCCAACGCCAATGTCTGCAAGTTGTCGGTGCAGGCCGCCGAAACCATCGACGCCGCTACGTTCGAGCGGGCGATCAGCGCGCCCGTCGCCGCGTGTCTCGCGCAAGGTGGACGCCAGGACCGCATCCTTTATATTGTCCTCACGCGCGGCGTGCCGTTTCGCGTGGTCTCCAAGCAGACCGCGCCCGTCCCCAAAGGCGATACCGACAGCGTCGACTCCGTGCTCGCGCTACTCTACGAGAACATGCTCGGCGTGCCCACGCCGCCGGCGAAAATCGTGAATCCTTATTTCGCGCGCAACGAACGCGGCGGCGAGCCGGTTCGCTTCACTCATCGCGATTTTCCCATGTACTTGGTCACGCGCCTCGACGGCTACACTGTCGCCGACGCGAAGGCGCTGGTCGATCGTGCGATGGAATCGGATCGCGCGCGCCCGCCGAAATCCGGACGCTTCGTTTTCGACGAACGCGCCGAGGACCAAACGCCCGGTAACAAATGGCTGGCCGACGCCGCCACGGGTTTGCGTGCCGCCGGCCTACCCAGCGCGCGCATCGAACTCGAGTCCAGCGGAAAATTCCTCACCGATCAGGATCAAGTGATGGGCTACGCCAGTTGGGGATCGAACGATCCCAGCGATCATTCGCGCTATTTGAAGAATCACTGGCTGCCCGGTGCGATCATGACGGAGTTCGTTTCCAGCAACGCGCGCACGTTCGAGCGTCCGCCCGATAGCTGGAACATCGGATCGTGGAAAGATTCGCAGCGCACGTTCTATCACGAATCGCCGCAAACGCTGATCGGCGACGCGATCGCCGAAGGTGTCACGGGAATCGCGGGCAACGTGAGCGAACCGCTGCTCGATGGTTGCGTGCGTCCGCAAGTCTTGTTTCCGGCGTACGTGAAGGGCTTGAATCTCGCGGAAAGTTTTTACGCCGCGATGCCGTACCTCAACTGGCAAGGCGTAGTGCTTGGTGATCCGCTGGCCGCGCCCTTCGCTCCCGCGGCGAAGACGGTCGCCGCAGCCGAATTGAATCCGCCGATGAAGACGGGGCTTGGACTGCCGGCGTTCTACGCGCATCATCTTGTTGCCGCGCGCTCGCATGCGATCGGCGAGCGCGAGGACGTGACCGAGTTGCTGATGATCGTCGATCGCGCGCGTCGCCAACGCGATTTTCCGGCCGCGCGCTCGGCCGCCGAACGCGCCTACAAGCTCGCGCCCGATTCTCCACGCGTCATGGAGGTGATGGCAGAATGGGTGTCGCTCGATCAAGCGCTGCCATTGTTCCGCAAGGTCGTGGATATTTCACCGCAGAACGCTAACGCTCTCCACAATCTTGCGGCGTTGCTCGCGCGCCAGGGTCAAGCCAAACAAGCGTTGCCGTTCGCCGCGCGCGTCGCCGATTTGACGCAAGGCAAGAGCGGGCCGGCGCTGGACATCTACGGCTGGGTGCTGACGGAACTGGGACAATACGAGCAAGCGTGTCCGACTCTTGAGCGTGCCCAAAAACTTTCGCCATCGCAAGCGCAGGTTCTCTATCATCTCGGCGTTTGTTATACGAAGTCCGGCCGCGTGGCGGAGGGGAAAAGCGATTTGGAGCGCGCGCTGACGCTGCAGCCCGACCCCGAAACGGCGGCCGCGATCCGCCGTCTCATGTAGCGGCTTATGCCGGGGCTGACATTCACTCGGGCGGAAGTCGTCGTTCTCAAGAACAATCCCGACTACCCCGAAAAATGGGTGCGCGATCGTTTGGCGGAAGATCCCTCGCTCTTGGGTCTCGGCCCATTGCTGTTGCGCGACGTGGAACGCACGCAGCCGCGCACCGGACGGCTGGACTTGCTTTTTTCCGATCCGCTCGATCACAAACGTTTTGAAGTGGAGTTGATGCTCGGTGCGATGGACGAGAGTCACGTGATTCGCGCCATCGAGTATTGGGACTCCGAGCGCCGCCGCACGCCGCAATACGATCACTGCGCGGTGCTGGTGGCCGAACACATCAATGCGCGTTTCATGCACATTCTCGATTTGTTCTCGCCGCTCATTCCCATCATCGCCGTGCAGATGATCGCGCTGCGCGTGAACGAATACCTCACCTTGCAGTTTTATCGCGTTCACGGCGCGTCCGACCGCCTCGCCGAACCGGGATTGTCGCGCAAGGACGATCGCGTGATTTCGGATCCACCGCTGACGCGTGCGGAATCGCCCATATCGACACCGAGCTTCACGCCGAATCTGGCGCCCGTTCTGCTCGACGAATGCCTGAATATTTTGCGATCGATCGATGGCGCGCTGGCGCTCGATCATCGCCGCGACACCGTGACGCTTTCGCGCGGCGAGCGCCACACCGAATGCGTCAGTTTTTTTCCGCATCGCGATTTCCTCGGTGTGAAGGCGCGCGCCGCGCACAAGGAGGAATGGGTTCACCGTCTGGAGAGCGCGGGCATCGTGGTGCTCTCGGGCGGTCCGCTGCGCAAGCGCACCCATTTCCGCCTGACGCTCGAACAGGCCCGCGAACATCGCGAATTGCTGCGCGAATTGTTTGCGACTTGTTTGCGTGAGCACGGGTTTGTCTAGAGAGAAAGCTTTGTATAAGCGCAATCCGATACAATGACCGTAGGAGGTGTCGACGTGACAAAGGGAATCTTCCTTATAGTCTTGATGGCGGTTCCGCTCTCCGCGGAATTGCGCCGCGTGGAAATGCGCCTAACCGGACTCGACTGCAATACGTGTGGCGAGTCCGTCGACAAGGTCATGAAGCGTAATCGCGGCGTCGATACCGTGATCTTCGACTCCAAGTTCAACGTGGTCACCTTGACTCTCAAGCTCGACAATAAGACGCAGCTTTCCGCCATTCGCGATTCCGCCAAGAGCGTCGGATACACGCCCGGCGACGTGAAGGTGAAGGCGCGCGGCAGCCTCATGAAGGAAGGTGGCCAGTGGCAATTCGTCGTGAGCGGGCCGGAAACGAAATGGAAAGTGGAGATGCCCGAGGATTTGGCAAAGAGCGCCGGACCCGACGTGGTGGTGGACGGCACGCTTGCCGAAAAAACCCCCGACGTTTTGCAGATCCACTCGATTACGAAGGCTGAGTAGGTATGTCAACGCTGCTGAAACTCGTGGAAGAGCTGAACGCCGGACGCCTGCGCGTAGTCGATCTCACGCAGCCGCTGCACGCCGAGACACCGTTGTTGATGCTGCCTCCGCAGTGGAACAACACGCCGCCGTTTCGCATGTGGGAGCTTTCACGCTACGACGATCGCGGTCCCGCGTGGTATTGGAACGCGTTTGAAACGGGCGAGCACACCGGCACGCATCTCGACGCGCCGATCCACTGGATCAGCGGCAAGGATTTGCCGGACAATTCCGTCGACCGCTTGCCCACGCGCACGTTCATTGGTCCCGCGTGCGTGATCGATGTCACCGAAGCCGCCGCGAAGAATAACGATTTTCTACTGACGCCCGACGATGTGCAGCGATGGGAGAAGACGCACGGCAAAATTCCGCGCGGCGCTTGGGTGTTGCTGCGCGCCGGGTGGGCGGAACGCTGCGGCACGCCCGGTTATGCGAACGCCCGCGAAGATGGTCCGCACACGCCCGGATGGTCGACGGAATGCTCGAAGTTTCTGGCGCACGATCGCGACGTGCTCGGCGTGGGCGTGGAAACCATCGGCACGGACGCGGGTCAAGCGGCGCATTTCGATCCGCCGTTCTCAAATCACTACTTCATGCACGGCAGCGGCAAGCTGGGACTCGCGCATCTGTGCAACTTGGACCAACTGCCGCCGACAGGATCTGTGGTGATTGCCGCGCCGTTGAAAATCGTGAATGGATCGGGAAGCCCGGTGCGTGCGTTCGCGATTGCGCCGGCCTAATTCTTGCCGCCGACGGCGAACAAATGATGTTCCGCGCGGATGAACATCATGCCGTTCGAAATCGCCGGCGTGGACATCAGCAATTCGCCGAGTGAGTTTTTTCCCAGCAGTTCGAACTTCGCGCCCGAGCGGATTACGAAGACGTCGCCGTCCTCCGACGGCAGAAAAATGCGGCCGTCCGAGGCCACCGGCGATCCGCTGAAACCGCTGCCTTGATGCGGAATTCGCTCCTTGTATTTTTCCGCACCGGTCGCGAGATCGTAGCATGTGAGCACGCCGTTGTTCTCGAGCGCGTAGACCAATCCTTGATAGATCAGTGGCGACGGCATATACGGTCCCGATCCCTGGTGCGCCCAGACCACGTGATCGTTCGACGTTTCGCCGGGTTTCAGCGAAATGTCGCCGCGCGCGCCCGTGCGAATGGCGTAGAGCGGTTTTTCCGGACGCCGTCCGCTGCCGACAATGATTACGTCGCCGGAAAAAACCGGCGTCGGCGCGGTGATGTTGGAGCTGGGCTTCAAACTCCACAATTCTTTTCCGGTGGCTGGATCGTACCCGCGGATCGCCCGCGGAGCGTTGGTAACGAGTTCCACGCCGCTTTTCGCCGGAACGATCGCCGGCGTGGACCACGACGGCAACTCCGTGCGCGGTGTTTTCCAAACGGTTTCGCCATTCTTGATGTTCATCGCCATCACGTAGCATTCTTCCTGCGTGTCGACTTGGATGATGACCGTGTCCTTATAGATGATCGGCGAACTCGCCGTGCCCCACTCGTAGCTCTTGTCGTCGTACGCGCCGACGTTCAGCCGGCCGATGTCGCGCTTCCAGACGAGCGCGCCGTTCATGTCGTACGCATACACGCCCTGCGATCCGAACCACGCGACCACGTAGCGGCCGTCGGTGGCGGGCGTGGCGCTCGCGTACGTCGACTTCATGTGGCGTTTTTCGCGCGGCTCGCCCTCGAAGGCCGTGCGATCCCATACGATACGGCCCGTCTTGCTATCGAAAGCGTAGACTCTCCACTGATGCGACGAGCGATCGTCGGACGCGTCGCCTTCACCGTACAATCCCGGTTTGAATGTTTCTCTGCCGCGGCTCGAGATCGCCGTGGTCACAAAGACGCGATCGCCCCACACGATCGGGCTCGAGTGCGCCAGTCCCGGAATCTCGGTGCTCCAGCGGATGTTTTCTTTCGTCGCGACGTTCCACGCGGCGGGAATGTGCTGGTTGTCGGCGACGCCGGAGTGATCGGGTCCGCGGAACGTGGACCAATCCGTCAAGAGTAACAGGAAGAGTGTTGCGGGAATCATGCCGCTACACGCCGAAAGGATGTTTCAGTCGCGTGAACTCGTACGCCGCCGGATCGACTCCCGCGGCTTTCAGTTGCCGGATGCACTCTTCCGGCGAGTCGCCGATCGCTTCGATGCGCCGCAAGCGCACGGCGATTTCCGGCTTGCCGCCGGCTTCGCCCATGATGGTGGGCGTGTAGATTTCAGTGGCGATGTATTTTCCGGCGAGCGCGGCGCGCTCCGGCAGCGTGAGATCGTCGGGGGCCTTGCCCACAGCGGCGGAAACGGTTGAGGTCGGCATCAGGATTCCAGCTTATTCGCGGTGCGCGATACTGTCAACGCCGGCTTTTAGTGGTAGTGGCTCAATTTGAATTCGATCCAGGACTTGCGGAAATCGAACCCTTGCGCGTAGGTATGTTTTGTATCAGGGCACGGCTTCAGCCGTGCCGCCAGCAGGCCTTGTTCCTGGGGGCTTTAGCCCCTGCGGCTTTGCACTTGGCAAGATTGCGGATCAGCCGTTGTTTGCGGGGGCTAAAGCCCACTATTTCCAAACGTCTGGGTCGGCACGGCTGAAGCCGTGCCCTGATACAAAAGAGATACAAAGCGGCTGCGCAGACGATTGGCTCACAGTTCCACAGGGATCGAATTCAAATTGAGCCACGACCTTTTTGCGCAAGTGCCAAAATATTTTCGATCACCTGCTCGATCGCCAGCCCCGTCGTGTCGATCACGATGGAGCCTGGTGCCCGTTGCAGCGGCGAATGCTCGCGCTGTTCGTCGCGCGCGTCACGCTCGCGAATTTCCGCGGCCACGCGCTCGATCGTGGCGCGTCCGGGAGTCTCGGCAAATCGCCGGCGCGCGCGTTCTTCCGGCGACGCATCGAGGAAGACTTTCACTTCGGCATTCGGAAAAACCACTGTGCCGATGTCGCGTCCTTCCATCACGAGATTACCGTCGCTGCCCATGCCTTGCTGCATCGCCACCAACGCGTGCCGCACGCCCGCCACCGTCGAGACGATCGAGGCGCCTTGCGAAATTTCTGCTGTCCGAATGCTGTCGGTTACGTCTTCATTGTTGACGAGCAGCCGTGCGCGATCGCCACTTGGAAGAAAATGCATTTTCGTTCCGCTTGCGAGTTGTTCGAGCGCCGTCGAATCGGTGAGCGGCACGCCGAGGCGCGACGCCAACAACGCCACGGCGCGATACATCGCGCCCGTATCCACGTAGATGAATCCCAAGCGGCGCGCCACTTCCCGCGCCACGGTGCTTTTTCCCGATCCCGCGGGACCGTCAATGGCAATCACCACAGAACTAATTTTATCTTTAGTTGACAGCCACTCAACTCCGTTCGTACCATGGAGAATTAGGCTGTGGCATTCGGCTGCGGCATTGGAAACAGCATGATTGACAAAAAACGCCAGGACGTGTACAAGAAACGGTTGCTCGGCAAGCAAGAAGAACTTCGCGGGATGGTGAGCCGCACGGAACTCGACGGCCGTTCGGCCGACGACGATCCCACGCAAGACCCCGCCGACAAGGCCGCGAGTTCCTACAACAAGGAATTTCTCTTCAGCCAGTCGAATTCCGACCGCAGTACGCTCGCGGACGTTCAAGACGCGCTCGACCGCATGAACGAAGGCACCTACGGCGAATGCGTTTTGTGCGGCGAAGAAATGTCGCCGAAGCGGCTTGAAGCCGTGCCGTGGGCGCGCCATTGCATCCCGTGCCAGGAAAAGCAGGAAGAAGGCTTGGTCTGATTCTTCCGCAGCCAGCGCGCCGGTGGTACGAAGCCACACTCTTCAAACCAACATGGCGCGCGGCTGCCGATCTGCTCGGACTTTTCTTTCCCTCGCGCTGCCGCGTCTGCCAAACGCCGCTGCACGCCGTCGCGCGACTTCCCATTTGCGCGCGCTGCTGGCTCGACGCGGCGCCCATCGCGGATCATGCGCAATGCAACGTTTGCGGACTGCCGACGGGTCTGCGGGGCGTGGAGGTTTTCCAGTGTCAGCAGTGCATCGCGCATCCGCCACGCTTCGCGTTGGCGCGCAGCTATGGAGAATACGGCGGCGCGCTGCGTTCGATGATTCATTTGCTGAAGTATGACGAAATGATTCCCCTGGCCTCGCCGCTCGGCGAACGCCTCGCATCTGTCGCGCGGGCGGGCGACTTCGGAACGTGCGATGCAGTCGCGGCGGTGCCGCTCGAATCGTCGCGGCGGCGCGCGCGTGGATACAATCAAGCGGAGTTGCTGGCGAAAGTTGTGGCGCGGCGGATGACTCTGCCGCTGCTGGACGCTTCGGCGCTTCGCCGTACTCGCGCGACGACGTCACAAGCGGGATTGACGCGCGCGCAGCGCCGCGAGAATGTCCGCGGTGCTTTTGAAGCGCAATCGAAGGCCGTGAAGGATCGCGTGATCCTGCTGATCGACGACGTGATGACCACCGGCGCGACACTCGATGCGTGTGCTGCCGCGTTGCGCAACGCCGGTGCGACTCGGGTGCTGTGTTTGAGTGTGGCGCGCACGCCGGAACCGGAACTAAACGACGCGAATGAGCCGCGACAGTAATCGAGCGGCGCGGCTTCAGCTTTTACGTCCGGCGCGAAAACACGCTCACTGTCGCGGCTCATTTTCGAGTTCTTCTAACACACGGTCCAGTTGCTCAACGACCGTACCCCCGTCTTCCCGCGTAAAACACATCGGCGGCTTAATCTTGATCACGTTGTGGTCAGGACCATCGGTCGACAGCAGCACACCCGCCTCCTTAATGCGCTCCACGGCCGCCGACGCGATGGCGGCGTCCGGCGTACGCACTGCCCGGTCGCGCACGAACTCGATTCCGATAAAAAGTCCATGTCCGCGCACGTCGCCGATGGATTCGTGCTTTCGCGCGAGGTCCCGGAGACGCGCGAGTAAATCGGCGCCGGTGTCGCGCGCGTTTTCCTGCAATTGTTCCTCGCGAATCACGTCGAGCACCGCGAGTCCCGCGGCGCAGGACACGGGATTTCCGCCGAACGTATTGAAATACTCCATGCCGTTCGCGAACGACCGCGCGATCTCCGGTGTGGTGATTACCGCGCCCATGGGATGCCCGTTGCCGATCGGTTTTCCCAGCGTCACGATGTCGGGCGTGACGCCCTGTGTTTCAAACATCCAGAAATGCGTGCCGGCGCGGCCAAAACCGGTTTGCACTTCGTCCGCGACGCAGACGCCGCCCGCCGCGCGCACCGCCGCGTAACTGGCCGCGAAATATCCCGGCGGCAAAATGATTTGTCCACCGCATCCTAGCGCCGACTCCGCGAAAAAGGCGGCCACGCCGCCGTTGCCTTTTGCTTCTTCCACGGCCGCCGCGACGTATTCGGCGTATCGCGCGCCGGGGTCCGCGCCCGCATGCGGACCGCGGTACACGTCCGGCATTTTGGCTTGATGCACCCACGCAGGTCGTCCTGCACCGCCCGGTCCATCGTATTTATAGGGACTCAGGTCGATGAGCGCATTCGTGTTGCCGTGATAAGCCGCGTCGAGAACCACCACGTCGCGACGGTGCGTATGCGCGCGCGCCAAGCGCAGAGCCAGTTCGTTCGCTTCGCTGCCACTGCATACGAGATACACCACGCTCAGCGGATCGGGCAGCGTCGCCGCGAGGCGTTCGGAATATTCGAGAATCAACTCGTGCAGATAGCGAGTGTTGGTGTTGAGCCGTGCGCTTTGCTCCGCGATCGCCGACGTCACGCGCGGATGCGCGTGTCCCACGTGCGCTACGTTGTTTACGCAATCGAGATAGGCGCGCCAATCGGGATCATAGAGGAATTGCCGCCATCCCCGCACGATGTGCAGCGGCTGCTTGTAGGAAATGCTGAGACTCGGGCCGATGTGAGCACGGCGCCGCGACAAAAGCCGTTCGCGATCGTCGCCGGCATGACCCGCCCGGAAACGCTCTGCCACATCGTGCGCGGAAACCGGCGCCATGCGCTCCAATATTCGCCACGCTCCGGCCGCCGAGACCTGCTGATACGCGTCGTCGGCCGCGGCGCGCGCATTGAACGCGGAATAGCAAACGCTCATGGCCAGACGCGTCATCGCTAGCGGGAAAATTGCCGAAATCTCCGCGTCTCGCAGCGGATACCGCTGGTGGTACGCCGCGACGATTTGAGCGGCAGCGGCGAGCGGATCGGGCTTGTCGAGAATCGTGTACGCAACGGCGATCGCCAGATCGCAGACCGTTGCGGTTTGCACGCTGTCGCCCAAGTCGAGAATCGCCACGGCATTGCCGTCACGCACAATAATGTTGTGATCGTTGCAGTCGCCGTGGATCACCGATCGCCGCAGCTCGCTCCACGGTATGTTTTTCCACGCCGTGAAATACTGCTCCACCAGCGTCCGGCGTCGTGGTGGAAGCAGCGGCAAGTGCTCAGACGCAGCATCGGCGTGCGCGATGTCCCAATGCAATCGCCGCACGGCTGCCGGATGATGGAAATCCTCGAGTGCCGCATCAATTCGCGCCACCAAACCTCCAACCGACGCAAGCAGTGCGCTGCTGTGAGTGCGGATACTCGCCAGCCTCTCGCCTTCGATCCACGTGAAAAGCCGCACCGCACACCCGCCGGCGTCGGCAATTGGTTGCCCATTGCGAGAGGGAATTAATCGCGGAGCTAAAACGCCTTTCGCAGCGAGATGCTCCCAGGCGCGATTCTGAAAGTCAAGCGTCGCGCGATCCTCCTCGCGATTCGCGAGTTTCAGTACGAATTTCTCGACGCCGGCGTGCAGCAAAAAGTTCTGATCGCGCTCGCTCGGCAGCGGTTCCGCTTCGCCGCGCACACGATACACGCCGTACGCGATCGCTCGCGCGTCCTCGACGCTGATGCGCGGCGCGGAATGAATCGTCAACGGCATTTCGAAGCGATCATACCATTGCTCTCCGCCACGTAAGGGGCGCTACTCCGTTCCCGGAGGCTTCACTTGACAATCGCGCAAGATCGGCGTGACAATAACCCCATGTACGGATTGTTGGATCTGATCCAACAATTATCGTGTTAAAAACTCAGGCCTTTGGTGGGGCTCACAAACAGGTCTTCGGGGGAGACAACAATGAAGAATTGTCGTTCGCTTGGCGCGCGCAACGCGGGAGTCTGCTTGCTGGCCGCTTTGGCAGCGGTTCAACTTTCGCAAGCGCAAACTGGAAATTCCTATGTGGTTCACAATCTCTCGGCCGATCAGCCCGGCGTGGCCGATCACGTGGATCCGAACTTGATCAACCCGTGGGGAATTTCGTTTTCGGGAACGAGTCCTTTTTGGGTTTCGAACGCCGGCTCGGGGACTTCTACGCTGTACAACGGCTTGGGACAGTCCGCACCAATCGCCAGCCCGCTGATCGTCACGATTCCTCCAGGCGCGGCGACGAAAGGACTGGGAACGCCGACAGGTCAGATCCAAAACTCGCTGGGCGCGTTCGCGATCGGCGGAAAAAACCCGAGCTTCATTTTCGCCACGCTCGACGGCACGATCTCCGGTGACGTCTCGAACGTTGCGATTATCGCCGTGGACAATTCGGCATCAGGCGCGGTGTACACGGGATTGGCCGCGGCCGCCAACGGCACGTCGAATTATTTGTACGTGGCGAACTTCAGCAACGCCAGCATCGACGTATACGACACGAACTACAAAAAGACCACGTTGACGGGATCGTTCAGTGATCCCGCCACGCCGGCGGGCTACGCGCCGTTCAACGTAACGAACATCGGCGGCAAATTGTACGTGGAGTACGCGAGACAGAACGCTGCCAAAACGTTTGCAACCTCCGCCGCCGGCAACGGATCGGTGAGCATCTTCGATCTCAACGGAAACCTGTTGCAGCATGTTGCGACGGGCGGGACGCTGAACGCGCCGTGGGGCGTGGCCATCGCTCCCGCGACATTTGGCGCATTCGCCGGCGACATCTTGGTCGGCAATTTTGGCGACGGCGCCATCAACGCGTTCAATGCCACGACCGGCGCGGCTGCGGGACAACTGCAAGACGCGACCGGCAAGGTGATCGCGATTCCCGGACTATGGGCGCTCGATTTCGGCAACGGCGGCCAGGATTTTCAGTCGTCGCTTCTGTACGTGGTAGCAGGACCCGGCAACCAAACGCACGGACTCTTTGCGAGCATCCAGCCGACTCCGACGCTCGGCGCGCCGGTTATCAACGCGGGATCGATGGTGAACGCCGCGAGTTTTGCGGCGGCCACGGCGGCGAACGGAGCGGTCGCGCCGGGATCGATTGCGTCGTTGTTCGGCTCGAATCTCTCGAGCGTCGTGGCGGTTTCCACGTCGACACCGTTGGCGTCGACGCTAGGCGACACCAATTCCGTGTCGATCGGCGGAGTGAACGCGCCGTTGTTCTTCGCGTCGAACGGACAAATCAACTTGCAAGTTCCGTTTAGCGTGACGCCTGGAACGCAGAACGTTGTAGTGACGCGCGGCGGCACGGCGAGCGCGGTGCAGCCGGTGACAATTGCCGCGGCATCGCCGGGCATTTTCACCACGGGACAAAACGGCACGGGTCAAGGCGCGATTCTCAACACCAGCAACGTGCTGGTTACAACGGCAGCTCCGGCGACGGCCGGCGACATCGTGCAGGTTTTCTGCACCGGCTTAGGCGCGACGACTCCGGCGGTCGCATCGGGATCGGTGACACCATCGGCGAATCTGACCGAACCTAGCGTGACGAACGCGACGGTCACCGCAACGGTGGGTGGCACCGCGGCGACGGTGAAGTTCGCGGGTCTCGCGCCTGGTTACGTCGGGTTGTATCAAGTGAACGTGCAGATTCCGGCGGGCGTAGCGGTGGGCAATGCCGTTCCGTTGGTGCTTTCAGTGAACGGCATAAACAGCAACGCCGCGACGTTGGCGTTGCACTAGCGCGCGTGCGGCGGTCACGCCCCGATTCGTGATAAAGTAGTTTTGATCAAGTCGGGGCGTGGCTCAGCCTGGTAGAGCACCTGGTTCGGGACCAGGGGGTCGGAGGTTCAAATCCTCTCGCCCCGACCATTTAGAATCAATCGTTTTTTCCTCCGCACCATATTCCAACTCTGCTTTTGTAGACGATTTCGGAGACCGTCGGCGTCGATTG